>ERZ773157.2791-NODE-2791-length-12898-cov-3.137818_pt1 | contig 12898 bp, 10 predicted proteins | sample MGYA00511480_ERZ773157 | MGnify/ENA primary metagenome ERZ773157 (study PRJEB29015, sample SAMEA2737863) | human gut metagenome | biome: human gut; feature: human-associated habitat; material: faeces | place: China | collected 2012 ... | reverse complement strand
AGATGTAAGTAAGTTTAATACATCAAACGTAACAAGTATGGTAGGTATGTTTTCTAGTTGTAGCAGTTTAACAAGTCTAGATTTAAGTAAATTTAATACATCAAAAGTAATAAATATGGATAATATGTTTCAAGGTTGTAGAAGTTTAACAAGTCTAGATGTAAGTAATTTTGATACATCAAACGTAACAAGTATGATTGGAATGTTTGAAAACTGTAGCAGTTTAACAAGCCTGGATTTAAGAAACTTTGATACCTCAAAAACAACAAACTTTAACTTCATGTTTCAAACTTGTTATCATTTAACCCAAATAACTGTTTCTAATAAATGGGTAATAAAGTCAGGAGCATTAACTTATAGCATGTTTAATAACTGTGGAACAGACCAGGTAACTGTTATCTAGTTAAAATAATAGATATTAACATAAAGAGGGCACCTATAAAGAAGAATAGTCGTGTCTTCTTTTTCTTTTGATAAGAGATAGATTCTTTTAATAATTCAAATAGAGCGATATGAATCATTAGACCGGCTATAAAAGATAGTAAGATACTCATTAGAAAATTATTCATGTATTTAGCTAGAAATAAATAAGCAATTAATGATCCAACTGGTTCTGAAAAACCTGATATAAAAGTGTATAAAAAGGCTTTTTTCTTGTTCTTAGTACTAAAATAAATGGGTATAGCAATACTAATTCCTTCGGGAATATTATGAAAACTAATGGCAAGAGCAAGAGAAAGACCTAACTTTTGATTAGTAGATGCTGATAAGAAAGTAGCAATACCTTCAGGAATATTATGAAGAATAATAGCAAGCATAGATACTATTCCTAGATGAAATAGCTTGTTGTTATTATTTGGTAAGAATTTATCTATTAAGATAGAAAATATTATTCCAATAACTAAAAAAATTAATAATAATAAAAGAGCGGGAAAACCTTTAAAAATAGAGGCTAGTAAATTATAACTTTCTGGTATTAAATCAATAATAGATACGGTTAACATAACTCCACTAGCAAAGGCTAGCGACTTAAGAATTATACTACTTTCATCTTTTAAATTAAAAAGAAGAGGTAAAAAACCTAGAAGAGTAGAAAGACCTGCTAGAGTTGATAGAGTAAAAGCAAAGACTATATTAGACATGTAATCACCACTATTTTTTATGCTTAAGGACAATTATTTATTCCTTGCTAAATATTAGAAAAAGTTGTAAAATAATACTGTTTTTTGGGGGCGTAACGATGGAATATAAAAATATGAAAAAAAACTTAGATATTATCTTGGATAATATAGTTATATTAGCAGAACAATTTGGCTTTAAGGAAGAAATAGATAAGTTTACTTTAATGGAACTTCTTATTAGTGATGGCTATTTGACAAAAGATAGGAAATTTGTAGTTAATGAAGATATACTATATAGAGATTTGTATGATGATATTATATTTGAACTTGGAGTAGTCCCTTTTACTGGTGAAGGTTGCTGTAGACATACTACTTCACTTGCTAAACTAATACTTGATAGATTTAATATAGAAAATGAAGTGTCTGCTGCTCTTATTACTGATAAAGAAATAAATTCTAAAGAACTAATTGCAGTAAGTGATATGGTCTTACAGCCTTTAGACTGCAACCATGCTGTTAATATAATAAAGATTAATGATAGATATATGGCTTTTGATGTAGACGTTAATAAACCAATATATTTATATAGTATTAAGGCAAACAAATTGACTGGCTTTTTTCAAAAGGAAAGTTTAAACAGTAGCTATCTTATATATAATTATTCACCTTTCTTTGAAGGTAAAAGAAATTTTAATAGTATTACGCCACTTAGTATTTTAGAACAAGAAGATATTATAAGAAATCATAACAATATATTACTAGTGGCTAGAGCTAATATAGATTTGTTAGAAGAATTTTATACTAATAATAGACCATATATGGAAGAAATAGATAATAGTTATAAAAAAATACTAGTTAAAGAGAGAGGACTATAATTATGTCTATAATAGAAATTATCAGATTTAAACAATATGAAAAGTATGTTGACAGTTACTTAGAACAAACAGAATATAAAAATATGGTAAAAGGCTTAAATTGCATCTTTGATAGTATGATTAATCTATCTGATAAATTTAATTTTTCTAAAGATATTGAAAAGTTGTCTCTTGCTTACTTTCTTGTTAATGTCGGATATTTCTCATCTAGTGGTAGATATTATTATAATAATAATATAGAAGAAATAGGAATGGGTAGTAATCATGATAGAATTATTTCTCTTTCTTTAGTACCCATTATGGGAAATGGTGGTTGTTGTAGACATACGGCTGCTTTATTAAGTCAAGCTTTGCATCACTTAGATATTAAAAATGACATTGCTATAGTTGATACTAGAAAAAGGGAAGTAGAGCTTTCTAGAATAAGACATTTTCTTAGTGAATTTCACCAAAAAATGTTATATAGTAATCATGCTATTAATTATGTCTCTATTGATAATGATGAATTCTTTATTGAAGGAGACTTTCCCCTTGATTTCTATTATGGAGATGATGGACTAGCTTTTCACTTTTTACAAGATAACTCAGTTATTAATCATTATTTACTTTATAATTATTCTTTCTGTTATGATGAAAAGAAAAACTATGATAAAATTAAAAAGATTCCAGTTGATAGACAATTAGAAATATTAGCTAATTATAAAAAAACAATTAAGCTTATTGATGATAATATTGATATAGTTATAGAGTCATATAAGGAAAATATGCCATATATGGTTGATATCAAAGATACTTATCAAAAAGTTTATACTAAAGAAAGGAAATATAGAAAGTGGTTGGAGAAATAAAAGTTAATTATAATTTAGAATGTGAAAAGATTCTTAATAGTCTTGATTTAAACAATAAGAAGACGTTATTATTACATGCTTGTTGTGCTCCATGTTCATCAGCTGTTTTAGAAAGAATAAGTAAGTACTTTAAGATTACTATTTTATTTTATAATCCTAATATAACTGATTACTCCGAATATCTTAAAAGAAAAGAGGAATTAAAAAGATTAATTAAAGAAGTAGGCTATGACATAGAAGTAATGGATTGTGATTATGATAAGGAGAAATTTATTTCTATGGCTTTAGGATTAGAGGATAAAAAAGAAGGGGATATTCGTTGTTATAAGTGTTATAAATTAAGACTTGAAAAGACAGCTTTAGTGGCAAAAGAAAATAACTTTGATTATTTTACTACTACTTTATCAATTAGTCCTTATAAGAATAGTAAATGGTTAAATGAAATAGGAAAAGAGTTAAGTGCTAAATATAAAGTTGATTATTTGTATGCTGATTTTAAAAAGAAAAATGGCTATAAGAGAAGTATAGAACTATCTAATATATACCATTTATATAGACAGGATTATTGTGGCTGTATTTATTCAAAAGTCGAAAGAGAATCTATTAAAGCCCTTCAAAATCAAAAGGGGGAATAAAAGATTCATCACTAGTATCACCTTCTTGAATATAGGCATTCTTTACTCCTAAGTCTAGGGCATAATTAATAATATCATCATATTCTTCCTCACTTACTTTACTATTTAGAAAAGAAAAACTAGTATTAGTAGTAACTGGGGTATATTGATTCATGATACTAAGATAGATATTATCTTGGTATTTTTGGTATAGATAATTAATTATCTTTTTAGTATCATTTCCTTTAGTAGGTAGGACTAAACATCTTACGATGATACCCTTTGTCATTAAACCATTACTAGAAAACTTATTTTTTGATACTTGTTTATACATCTCGTCAAGAGCGGTTGAAGCTACTTCAAAATAGTTTTTAACTTTCGATAAATCTTCTCCTAACTTATTATCAAAATATTTAAAATCAGTTAGATAAATATCTACATAGCCATCTAATAATTTAATAGTATCAATGCTTTCATAGCCACTAGTATTATAGACAATAGGAATAGTAAGACCATTTCTTCTTGCTAATTTAATAGCTTCAATAATACCTGGTACAAAGTGAGTAGGCGTTACTAGATTGATATTGTTAGCTTTTTTTGATTGTAAGTCTAGCATTAATTCACTTAATCTTTTAATAGAAATATTAATACCAAAGTTATTAGTAGATATTTCTTTATTTTGACAGTAACAACACTTTAAATTACAACCACTAAAGAAGATAGTACCACTACCATTACTACCAGAAATAGATGGTTCTTCAAAATAGTGGAGGGCACTTCTTGCTACTTTAATACTACTAGTATTGTTACAAACACCAGTAGTTAAATTTCTATTGATATGACATTTCCTTGGACATAAAGTGCAAGCATTATATAATTCATTCATCTAAATTCACCAAAAGTATCATACTATAAAGAGAAAAAAGTGTAAAGTTTGTTTAAAAAAAATTATTAATAGTATATAATAATGTATAGAAAGAAGTGATTAGTTATGAAATATTATTGCATCGGAATAAAAGGGACAGGAATGGCAACACTTGCTTCAATGCTTTATGATATGGGAAATACTGTATCAGGCTATGATGATGCTAAAGATTATAAGTTTACTGAAAAAGGTTTAAAAGAGCGAGGTATAGAAATATTTTATGATTCTACTCATTCATTAGATAAAGATACAATTGTAACGGCTTCTAAAGCTTTTAGCAATGATCATAGAGAGATTAAAAGAATCAAAGAGTTAGGACTTACTTTTAAACCTTATAATGAAGTAGTAGGAGAAATAACAGCTAAGTTTGATACCATTTCTGTTTGTGGAACTCATGGTAAGACAACTACTACATCACTACTTAAACATTTATTTGAATCTACTATTGGCTGTAATTATTTTATTGGTGATGGACAAGGTCATATTGATTTGAAAAATAAACTATTAGTTATTGAGTCAGATGAGTTTAATAGACACTTTTTAGCTTATCATCCTAAAACAGCAGTTATTACTTGTGTGGAGTTAGAACATACGGAAATATATAAGGATTTAGCTGATACTATTGAAACATTTGAAAAGTTTGCTAATAAAGCAGAACTAGTAGTAGCTAATGGTGATGATAAGAATATAAGACAAATAAAGTTTAATAATAAAGTTATCTTCTATGGTGAGAATAGTGATAATGATTATATTATTAAAAATATTAAACTTGAAAGTGATGGTTCGCATTTTGATTTGTATGAAAAAGATAAACTACTTTCTAATTTCTTTGTACCCTTATATGGACATCATATGGTAATGAATACTGCTGCTAGTATTATAGTTGCCTTACAAAATAATTTAACTGTAGAAGAGATAAAAAAATTATTAGAAAACTTTAAGAATGCTGCTAGACGTTTTGCTATTGAAGAGGTAAATGGTACTATTATAGTAGATGATTATGCTCATCATCCAACTGAGGTTAAAGTAACATTACAAGCGATTAGACAAAAATATCCTGATAAGAGGTTAACTGTTATCTTTAGACCTAATACTTATTCAAGAACATCGGCATTTAAAAATGAGTTTGCCAGTGCTTTAAGTGAAGCTGATAAAGTTTATTTAACCCCAATTAAGTGTGATAGAGAAAGAAAAGAAGATTATCCACCAATATCATCAGAAGATATAATTAAGTTAATTCCAAATAGTGAGTTAGTTGATGAAGAGTCTATTTCTAAAGTATTAAAAGATAAAGATGGAGTAGTGGCTTTTATGGGGTGTGCTACTGTAGCTCACTTGATTGATAACTTTAAAAAACTATTATAAAATTCGTGTTCTACGGATTTTTTCTTTACCTTTAAAAAATATTAAAAAATGTATTGACGAATATATGTTCTATAGAATATAATTAAAACATATCAGTCAAAAGAAAGGAAATGACCAATGAAGTTTAGTGATAATTTATATTATATAGTACCTAATAATTTAAAAGAAGTGATGCTTAAGAAGTTGTCTTTAGAAGATAAAATTTATGATATTCACTTTGATACTATAGAAAACTTTATAGAAAAGTATATCTGTAAGATTGATAAGAAAGCAGTAGAGTTTCTATTGGAAAAAGGAGATAGTCTAGATATAATTAATTCATATCTTAAAGTATTACCTAGTATTGATGTTAATAAAGAATATGACTCTTTAAAGTTAAACTTTTTAAAAGAGAGAAAGAAGTTGTTAATTAGTAATGACTTATTAATAGATATTAATGATTTAACTTATCTAAAAGATAAAGAAGTAATAGTAATGGGTTATCCTTTTATCGATAAATATCTTGGAGAAGTACTAACTAAGATTAATGCTACTATAATGATAGGAATAGATAAGTGTCCTATTAAAGAAATATATGAGTATAAGAGTAAGAAAGAAGAAATAGTAGCTCTTGCTAGAAGAATAAGGAGTTTGAATGAGAAAGGTATTTCTTACTCAAAAATATTTATAGCTGGAAAAGATGATGATAGTAAGTTCTTAATAAATGATATATTTAAAGACTTTGATATTCCTTATAATGATGATGGGGTAAATTTTTTAGCAACTATTATAGGTAGAAAATATTTAGAAACCAAGGACTTAAATCTTATTAAAGATAATGATTTATTAAAAAAGATAATAAAAGTCCTAGAAGAAATGTTAGTATTTAAAGATAGTAAATACTATGACTTATTATTAGAAGATAAATTAAGTAAGATAAAGATACCTAATAAGAAAGAGATAGATGCTGTGACATTTCTAGAAGATGTTTTTGAAGTACCTTATTTACTTAGTGATGATGATTATTTATTTGTTATTTCCTTAGTGCAAAATAAGTATCCAAAGATATATAAGGATGATGATTACTTATCAGATAAACAAAAGAATAGTCTTAAATTAATAAATAGTATGGAAAAGAATAAGAATAGTAAACTGGCATTTCTATATTCTTTAGGAACTATTAAAAATGTTACTTATAGTTATGCTTTAGCTACATTGCAAGATGAATGGTTACCTTCTTCACTTCTTTCTGAATATAATGTTTTAGTTAAGACGGATGATTTATATAAAGTAGAATATAGTGATAAGTATAATAAAAAATATTTAGGGGAGTTATTAGATAACTATTATATGTATGGAGAAAAAGGAAAAGATTTAGATTTGTTATTTCCTTATTATCATTTCTTTGACTATGAAAGTTATAACCATGATTTTTCTTCTTTTACTATTCCTAAAGAAGAATTAATCTTATCATATTCTAGTATAGATGATTATGCTTTATGTCCATTTAAATATTACTTAAAGTATGTTTTAAAACTGGATCAGTTTGAAGAGAGTTTCAGTCAGAAACTAGGAACTTTATATCATGCTGTTTTAGCATCATCTTATAAAGATAACTTTGATTTTGAAAGTAGTTTTAATTATCAAAAAAGTAAGTTAGACTGGGATAGTAAAGATGAATACTTTTTAAATAGATTAAGGGAAGAGTTAAAGTTAATTATTACTTGGAATAAGGAAATGGAAGCTCACTCTTTCCTAACTACACCATTACTTGAAAAAAGACTAGAATTATCTTTAGGTGATGATATTAAGATAAAGGGATTCATTGATAAAATACTGTTAAGAGAAAAAAATGGTAAGACTTATTATGCTATTTTTGATTATAAGACAGGAAAGATTTCTTTTAATCTTGATTATTTAGATTATGGACTACATCTACAGTTACCAATCTATGCTTATTTATTAGAGAAGAGTAATAAAGACAAAGATATGGAGCTTGCAGGATTGTTTTATCAAATGTTATTAGTAAAAAATAATGATTTGGAAGAGAGAAAGAAAAGCTTGAAAGTGTTTGGAATAGTAGCAGATGATATGTCTACTTTAGAATTATTAGATGATGAATATGAAAATAGTAATTGGGTTAAAAACTTAGCAGTTACTAAAGCTGGAACTTTATCAAGATACTTAAAAACTATTACTAAGGAAGAAAAAGAAGAATTATTAAATAAGATAGAAGAGTTAATTTTATCTTTTGCTAAAGGTATTAGAAATTGCGAATATAGTATTAGTCCAAAGATAGAAAATAAAGTTAATATAAGTTGTATGTATTGTCCATTTAAAATGGTTTGTTATCATGAGAAGAAAGACGAAATAATCATTGAGAAAAAAGAAAAGGAGGTAGAGATGGATGCCTAAATTCACAGAAGAACAACAAAGAGCAATTGACTTAGAGGGCGAAAACATCTTAGTAAGTGCTGGAGCAGGTAGTGGTAAAACAGCTGTTTTATCAGAACGTGTTTTAAGAAAAGTAATGGGAGGAGTTCCTGTTAATCAATTACTAATATTAACATTTACTAAGAAAGCAGCTAGTGAGATGAAAGAGCGAATTAGAAAGAAACTTAGAAAAGCCAATTTGACTCATCAATTAGAACTATTAGATAGTAGTTTTATTACTACCTTTGATGCTTATTCAATGGCTATTGTAAAAAAATATGCAGATAATTTAAATATTTCTAGTAATCTAGAAGTGATGGATGACGTTATTTTATCTTTAAAAGAAGATGAGATGATAGATGAAATATTTAAGGAATACTATGATAAGAAAGATATAAATTTCTATAAGTTTTTAGATGCTTTTACTTTTAAAGATGATAAGGAAATAAAGACTAAAATAAAGAAGATAGTAGCATCTCTTGATTTAGTTCTTGACTTAGATGATTATTTAGATTCTTATCTAGATAACTACTATCAAGAAGAAAATCTTAATGGCTATCTTAAAGAATATTTAAAGCTTATTATGGAAAAAGATAATTATTTAAAGAAACTAATTAATGATTTTTTAGGAATGATAGATGACAAATATTATAATAAAGTAATAGATATTACTAGTAATTATCTAGCTAGTACTGATTATAGTGAAATAAGGGAAGGCTTAAACTTTAAAATACCAAACCTACCAAAAGGTAGTGAAGAAGATGTTAAAAATCTAAAGAAAGAAATAAATAATAAACAAGCTGAATTACTAGAATTGATGGTTTATCCAAAAGAAGAAGATTATATTACCTCACTAAAAAACACTTACCCATATGTTTCTATGCTTTTAGAAATAATTAAAAAATTAAGAGCTAGAATATGGGAATATAAAACAAAAGAAAATGCTTACACCTTCTTAGATATTGAAAAATTAGCTATTAAATTAGTTAAAGAATTTGAAGAAGTACGAGAAGAGTTAAAGAATAGTTATCAAGAAATACTAATAGATGAGTATCAAGATACTAATGATATTCAAGAAACTTTTATTTCCTATATAGCTAAAAACAATGTCTATATGGTTGGGGATATAAAACAGTCAATTTATCGTTTTAGAAATGCTAATCCGATGTTATTTCAAGAAAAGTATGATAATTATAAAGTTCATAATGGCGGAACAGTAATAGATTTATCTAAAAACTTTAGAAGTAGAAGGGAAGTTATTAATACTATTAATGATTTATTTTGCCATATAATGGATCAAGAAATAGGAGGGGCTAATTATCTTGACGGTCATGCCATGATTTTTGGTAATTTAACTTATGAAAATAAAGCTTATGTAGAAGATAATTGTGATATGGAAATACTTTCTTACAGTACAGAGGATAAAGAATATGAAACAAGAGAAAAAGAAGCTTTTCTAATAGCTAGTGATATTAAAAAACAAATTGCTTCTAAAAGATTAGTATTTGATAAAGATAAGGAGATACTAAGAGAGGTGGATTATCAAGATATTGCAATATTACTAGATAGATCAACAGACTTTACTCTATATAAACAGATTTTTGAATATCTAGGAATACCAATTACTCTTTGGCAAAGTGAAAATGCTAAAGCTGCTTATGACTTAGAAATAGTTAAGAATTTATTCTTGTTAGGTAAAAAGATTTATTTACATGAGTTTGATACTACCTTTAAATTAGTTTATACTTCACTTGCTAGAAGCTTCTTATATAGTATGAAAGATGCTTTAATTTATCATGATTTAATAGATAATAACTATCAAAAAAGTAAGTTATATCAAGACTTTAAAGAATTAGTTAGTGACTATGAGATATTATCACCAATAACATATTTTAACAAAATATTAGAAATAACTGATTATACTAATAAATTAACAAAGATAGGAACTGTTGCTACTTATAGAGCTAGAATTGAATATTTTTATAAGATGATTAGTAATTTAGAAAAGAAGAATAAAACTTTATTAGAAGTAACTGATTATTTAGAAAGTTTATGTGATACCGATTTAGAGGTTAAGCTATCATTATCAAAGAGTGATAGTAATAGTGTTAAAGTAATGACTATTCATACCTCTAAAGGACTTGAATATCCCTTATGCTACTTTGCTGGTTTTTCTAAGAAATTTAATGATTCAGATAATAAAGAGACAGTTTTCTTTGATAGAAATTATGGTATTGTTATACCTGATATAGAAAAGACCTGTGATCTAATTACTAAAAAACTAGTAGTAGCTAAAAATAGACAGGAAGATATTAGTGAAAAAATAAGACTATTTTATGTAGCACTAACAAGAGCAAGAGAAAAAATAATAATTGTTATGCCAGAACAAGAAGAAGTAAAAGAAGTAGAAGATATTGTAGCTAAAGAAGAAAGATTAAACTATCATTCCTTTATGGATATGATGAAGAGTGTATTATTAAAGTTTAGCAATAATATTACAAATATTAAAGAAATAGAAAATATAAGTAAGGACTATTTAAATCGTAAAGAAATAGTTAAAGAAGCTAAAGGTGAAATGAAACCACTTTTACTTATAGACTCAAATTATAGTTTAGAAGAAGAAGAGACACTTCATTTTTCTAAAGAAACAGTAGAAAAGAAAACTATTAAAGAAATAGAACTTATGGAATATGGAAGCCATATTCATGAACTGTTAGAAAGATGCGATATAGAAAATAAAGTTTTACCTACTAATATTACTTTAAAAGAAGAAAAACTACTTAATGACTTTTTAAATCAAGAGTTCTTTAAAATACATAATAATATGAAAATCTATAAAGAATATGAGTTTTTTGATTATGAAAATAATACTAGATTACATGGTAAGATAGACTTATTATTAGTAGGTAATGATAATGCTATAATTGTTGATTACAAGCTACAAAATACGCAGGATAGGGCTTATTTAAAACAATTAAATGGCTATAAAAAAGTTATTGAGAAAAAGTTAAGTATTCCTGTTACTTGTTATTTATACTCAATTATTGACGAAAAATTTATTAAAATTATATGATTTAGATTAAAAAAACACATATACTAAGTGTATAGTAATAGTTAAATTTGCCCATCTTGTTCGATAATGTTTGACAAATTGAGTACTTTGTAGTATAATATTAGCAACTTCAGAGGATAGGGGTTAACGAAGGGGGTTACGGCTATGGAGAAGTCATTTATATTTGAATATTTAGATGAAAATAACTTTAAGAAAAGAGAACGTTCTGTTAGAAAGTACAATATGTTAGCATATAAAAAGTTAACATTTGAATACTATCCAACTATTCGTTCTGGAAAGTTTTTAGGTAAGAAAATCAGTGAAGATAAAACTGCTAAGACAGAAAGTTATGAACTTAAATTACCAACAGATGAATCTTTTGCTAAAGTACATGGAGAAATAATTGTTCATTATACTGTATATCTTGATAAAAAAGTAGTATTATTAACAAATATTACTCCAGAAGGTATTTTAGATGAAGGACATCGTGCTGAACTTTCTACTTATAAAGGTGTTATGATATCTAAGACAGATCCTGAAAGAGATATGTTTAAAATTAATCTTCTAAATATGTTAAATAAATAATTGTTCTCACTGTAAAGTGGGAATTTTTATTTTTATTTAATTGTCTCCTTAAATTTCCTGTGCTATACTTTTGCTAGAGAGGATAGAAGTGATATGGAAAAAAAAGAATATCTAAGCGAGGAAAGATATCAAAAGAATAGAAAGCGTATAGTAGCAGGAGCTGTAATAATACTAATAATAGGATTGTTGTTAGGTGGCAGTTTAATAGCTATAGGACTTTTTAAACAAAGCAAGGTTAATGCCAATTATTCAGAAGCTAATAAAGAATCTTTATCAAAAAAATTAGAGATAGAAAAACAAAGTCTTATTAGTAGTAAGGAAAAAATAGAAGAAGAGATTAAACCAGTAGAAGATGAAATTAAAAGTTTAGAAAGAGAAAAATTTACAGGCTTTGATGATGCTTATTATCAAAGACAAGATAAAATAGAAGAACTAGAAAAGAGCATAAGTGAATCAAAGAAAAATATAAGTGCTATTGAAACAGCTTTAGGTGATAGTATGTCAGCTTGTGCTTTTGATACAACTGCTAATAATTCTTATACTAAAGAATACTGTTCAATTAAAAATAGTTTAGAAGATGCAAGCAGTTCTTTTAATAAAAAATTTGATTCCCATAACAGTATTCCATACTATATGTTTGGTGGCTTTATTGTTGCTGCAAGTCTTATGATTTCAGTATCAATTTACACTTTTGCTAAAAGAAGAGAAATACTAGCTTTCTCTGCTCAACAAGTAATGCCAGTAGCAAAAGAGGGAATAGAGAAGATGACACCAACGGTTTCTAAAAGTGTAGAAGAAATTACAAGAAGTGTTAAAAAAGGCTTAAAAGACGATAAATAATCTAAAAATTGCAAAAAATTTTAGAAAATTGTTAAAATCCCTTGCCAAAATATCAAGTTTATTATATATTAATAGTGTTGTATGTCTCAGTAGCTCAGCTGGATAGAGCATCGCCCTTCTAAGGCGAGTGTCATGGGTTCGAATCCCCTCTGGGACACCATTATTGATAATTAACTAGAATGATATTTCTAGTTTTTTTGTTTGTTAAAATTCGATGAATAATAAGTAAATATTAAATAAAATTAAAAATTTATCTACTAA
>ERZ773157.2782-NODE-2782-length-12923-cov-3.472568_pt1 | contig 12923 bp, 10 predicted proteins | sample MGYA00511480_ERZ773157 | MGnify/ENA primary metagenome ERZ773157 (study PRJEB29015, sample SAMEA2737863) | human gut metagenome | biome: human gut; feature: human-associated habitat; material: faeces | place: China | collected 2012 ... | reverse complement strand
ATATTCTAGCCTAAAATATACTGTTTTTTTCATATCATCACCTTATATAATATATTATTAATATTGTATTTATAAAACATATAAAAAACAAATTCTGGCTAATTATAAAAAAGTAGACACACAATCTTCTAGATTATATGTCTATTTATACTATTTATTGCTATTTTACATTTAATACTTCAGATACCATATCCCAAATATCATCTGTTTCTCTATCTTTTTCCCAATATGCAGCACCTGCTAAATTATATGTGTTAACTAATTCTAGCTTGTATCTTAAGGATTTCGCATCTTCTATCCAAATCTTATATGTTTTTCCATCTTTTTCATACTCTGCATAATTTTGTTTTAGCGAATCGTCCCATGTCGTTTTTGTTCCTTCTGGTAAGTTTTTTGCTATATTTTTCATATTTACAACTTTACTTGTTACACTTCCATTGTTTTCTGTCCAAATTCTTGTGTAGAATGGTGTTCCTAGTATTATCTTACTTGCCTCTACTCCTTCTTGCCCCAAGAATTTTTTGATGTTTGCTTCCACCCAATCACAACCAGCGGTTGTTCCTTCTTTAGGTGATGACACTCCATTTTGGTCGTATCCCATAAATACTATATAGTCTGCAACATCACCTATCACATTTCTGTCATAACATAATGACCAATCTGGTGAACCATCTGGTGCTGTTACATCAACAGATAGAACTTTTCCGAGTTCTTTTAATCTAGGTGCTAATTCTATTACTAATCTAGAATATACATCTTTGTCACTTTCATTTAAGTACTCAAAGTCTAGGTTTATTCCATCAAGATTAAATGTTACTACTGCAGTTACTATATTGTTTATTAACTTTTCTCTTAATTTGTAATCATTTAATATCTCAGTTGTAGTTGGCTTGTCCGAATTATTTGAAAGTAATGCCCAAACTTTGTATCCATTATTATGAGCCCAATTTATATAATTTGTTCCTGCTGTTCCAACATTAGCAACAAGGTTTCCTTTGCCTCCATCTTGTAATGCTAAGAATGCTGGAGATACAACATTTACACCCTTTATTGTTCCTGTTCTTTGTGGCGCAGATGCATACTCTGAAAAATAATCCCATGCCAAACTAATATTTCCTTCAATTTGTTTTTCTATGTTTAATTTTTCTCTAATCTGTTTTTCATTTGCCAAGGTGCTAGTTTTTACATAGCCAATCTTTCCATTTTCTGTCGTAACCTTAGTCCAGCCATTTTCTGCAGTCTTATCATCCTTCACAACTGTAACATTATCGCCTTTTTCGATTTTATCAACAGTCTTTGAAAAACTTGTTGGCATATATTTTACTGAATTATTCTTGCTACTATTAGCATATACAAGTTCTCTATCTAATGAAACTAAAACAACAGTATTTGTCTCACTTATATATTTTGTTTCCACATTATATACACTCTTGCTAATCTCCGAAAAAGGTAAATAAAACTCATTACCTATCTTTTTGGCTGGTGCAATTAGACTCACATCTGAACTATTTATTGTACATTTATTTTTATCAATCACAAATGTTGCAACCTTCGTATCTGATGTTGTTATAATTTGATTGTACTTATTATCATAAAAAATATGGTCATCAAAGAAATTTGCAATATCTTTAGTAGATAAATATATTACATCATCTTCTACAATTACATCATTCTTGATACTCTTTGTAACATTTCCATTATTAATTACTAAATTGGTTTTCCCAGTAATTTCATTTCTTATATAATTTTGCGCTGTATTAAGTACAAATACTATTGCCAATGCAAATATTATTGTTACAATTAATTTATAAATATATATTTTCTTTTCTTTTTTCTTACTTCTCATATAAATTCTATTCCTCTTTCTATTTGCAAATCTAGTTATAAAATTATAATTATTTTTAAACCAGTTTTTCTCTTTTCTCTACTATAATACCATAAAGAATATTTTTAGTGAAGTAATTTATTAAATTTTTTTAAGATTACAAAAAATAAGTAATCAAAGTTTCCTTCAATCACTTATTTAATATTTTAATATTTGATTTCTTACAACAATTTCGTTTTCTTTGTTTTCATTGCAGCTCGTATTTTCAAACTGTGCTATGTCATTTCTTTCATTTAACAATCTATTTTTTCTTCTCTTAAAAAAGCCTCCAGACTGTATTTGATACTGTTCACTATCAACCATTGTAAAGTCTGTTGTTTCATTATCTTCTTTTATATATTCATCCACTTTTTTGTTTACATCATACTCTATACTATTGTGTTCATGCTGTTGATAGAAGGTTTCTGTATACATTTTTGATTGATGTAAGCCATTTTCTTCTTCTTTCAAATATGCTTCTATTTGTTCTCTCTGTGATTTTGTAAATTTTTCTATTGGATATTCAAGATATTTGTACTGCCAAATTGCCATTCTATCTTCATTTGAATATATAGAATTTATCAAATCATCACAATTATATTCTGCCAAAAATTCAACATTTTCTATACTTATTGTTATATTTGTCCAATTTATCTTGTCATATTTCTGGCATTCGTGTCTTAATTTTTTTATATAGTTATACAATTCATCTGTAAGTTTTATATATTCTTCTTCGTTTAGATTGAATTTTTGTGGAATTTGATACACATTTATTGGATTTCTTTTTATTATACTCTTGGGAAAATAGTAAAAAAACATTTCTCCTGTTTCTTCACCATTATCCCTTTGTATAACTGACGCATAAAGATATATGCTTTCCCATTTTTCTGGTATCATATAAAAAAGGCATTTTCTAATTTCAGAATATAAATCTTTTATAGTTTCACCCTTTGGCATATGCGCTCCCTTATTTTCTATTTTTCAACTATAATACTTTCTCCAGTCATTTCCTCTGGCTTCTTTAATCCCATTATGTCTAACATTGTTGGTGTTAAATCAGCTAGTTTTCCTTCTCTTAGTTTTGCATTATCCATTCCAACTAATATTAGTGGAACAGGGTTTGTCGTATGTGCTGTGTGTGGCTCTCCTGTTTTGTAGTCTATCATTTGTTCACAATTTCCATGGTCTGCTGTTATTATTAATACACCATTTTGAGCATTTACAGCTTCTACAACTTTGCCAACACTTGCATCTATTGTTTCAACTGCTTTTATAGCAGCTTCTAGGTTTCCTGTGTGTCCAACCATATCTGGGTTTGCAAAGTTTAATATTATTGCATCATATTTCTTAGAGTTTATTGCATCTACAACTTTTTCTGTAACTTCTGGTGCACTCATTTCTGGTTGCATATCATATGTTTCAACCTTTGGTGATGGAACCAATATTCTATCTTCTCCTGGGTATTGCTTTTCTTGACCACCATTAAAGAAAAATGTTACATGAGCATATTTTTCTGTTTCTGCTATACGTAATTGAGTATATCCCAAATTACTGATGTATTCTCCAAATGTATTTTTTAAATGTTCTTTCTTGAATGCAACATCAACATTTGGTAATGTTTCATCATAAGGAGTCATACATACAAAACATAAATCTAAATCTTTTCTTGTTTCAAAATCATTAAATTCTGGGTCAACTAATGTTCTGCTTATTTCTCTTGCTCTATCTGGTCTAAAGTTAAAGAATATTACAGAATCGTGTGGCTCTATTTTTGCAACTGGTGTATCTCCATTGCATATTACAGTTGGCTCTATAAATTCATCAAAAATTTCTTTTTGGTATGATGCCTCTACTGCCTGTATTGCAGATGAAGCTTTGTTTCCAACTCCATTAACCATTGCATCATAAGCCTTTTGAACTCTTTGCCATCTCTTATCTCTATCCATTGCATAGAATCTTCCAGATATACTTGCAATTTTGCCTATTCCTTTTTCTTTCATTTTTTCTTCTAGTTTTGTTATGTATCCTTCACCTGAAGCTGGTGGTGTATCTCTACCATCCATAAAGCAGTGTACAAATACATTTTCAAAATCTTTTCTCTTTGCAAGTTCCAATAATCCATACAAATGGCGAATGTGGCTGTGTACACCACCGTCTGATAGTAATCCCATTATATGCAATTTAGAATTATATTTTTTACAATTTTCTATTGCTTTATTAAATTCTGGAATACTGAAAAAATCTCCATCTTCTATTGATTTTGTTATTTTTGTTAGTTCTTGATAAACAATTCTTCCAGCCCCAATATTTGTATGACCTACCTCTGAATTTCCCATTTGTCCTTCTGGTAAACCAACACTCATTCCACTAGCAAAAATTCTTGTTGTTGGGCATGTTTTCATTAATTTGTCTATGTTTGGAGTATTCGCAAGTTTTACTGCATTTCCTTGCTCATTTTCATTTATTCCAAAACCATCTAATATCATTAGCATTGTCAATTTATTTTTCATTTTCTTATTCCATTTCCTTTCCAAAGGCACAGAGCTATATTTTTTCTATAAATCAACTCCATGCCATACACTGTGTCTATTTATTGTAATTTACTATTTTTGCAAATTCATCTACTTTTAAACTTGCTCCTCCAACTAGGGCTCCATCAATATCTGATGTTTCGAATAGTTCTTTTGCATTTGTTGATTTTACGCTTCCACCATATTGAATAATTACTTCTTCAGCAACATTCCCATATATTTCAGAAATCTTTTTTCTTATAGCTTTAATACTATTATTTGCATCCTCTGATGTAGCTGTTTTTCCAGTTCCAATTGCCCAAATTGGTTCATATGCTATTATAGTATTTTTTACTTGTTCTTCTGTAAGACCTGCTAGTGCTAATTCAACTTGCTTTGTTATAACTTCTTCAGTTTTACCAGCTTCTCTTTGTTCTAAAGACTCTCCAACACAAACTATTGGTTTCAAATCATTTGCAAATGCAGATTTAATTTTCTTGTTTACAGTTTCATCTGTTTCTGCAAAATATGCGCGTCTCTCAGAGTGGCCTATTATAACATATTCAACTCCTATGCTCTTTAGCATTTGTCCAGAAACTTCTCCTGTATATGCACCCTTTTCTTCCCAGTGCATATTTTCTGCACCGATATGAATATTAGTGCCTTCTGTTGTATGCCATGCATAAAATAAATCTGTATATGGTACACATAATATAACTTCATTTTCAGAATCTTTTACAAGAGGAGCTAAACCTTCTATAAAATTTATTGTATCTGCTGGAAGCATATTCATTTTCCAGTTTCCTGCGATTACCTTTCTTCTCATAAACGCCCTCCTATTTATCTAATAAACATTCAACTCCTGGAAGTTTCTTTCCTTCTAAGAATTCAAGTGATGCTCCACCACCTGTTGAAATGTGTGTGAATTTATCTCCAATTCCTAGTTTTTCTATTGCAGCTGCTGAATCTCCTCCACCTATTACTGTTGTAACATTTTCTAGGTTTCCTAAGTATTCTGCTATTGCGTTTGTTCCTATTGCGAATTGGTCAAATTCAAACAATCCTAAAGGTCCATTCCAGATAACAGTTTTTGCTTTTGATAATTCGTCTTGATACATCTTTATTGTTTCTGCACCAATGTCGAATCCTTCCCAACCATCTGGTATTTCTGTGTATTTAACAGTTTTACTTTCTGTGTCTTCTTTAAATTCTTTTCCTACTTTAGTATCTACAGGAAGCATCAATTTTACACCTTTTGCTTTAGCTTTTTCCATTAAACTTTTTGCTAAATCTAATTTATCTAATTCACAAATAGAATTTCCAACATTGTATCCCATTGATTTAAAGAATGTATAAGCCATTCCTCCACCAATCATTAATGTATCTACTTTTTCTAATAAGCTATCGATAACACCAATTTTATCTGATACCTTTTTTCCTCCAAGTATTGCAACAAATGGTCTTTCTGGATTTTCTAGTGTTGTTCCTAAGAAGTTCAATTCTTTCTCCATTAAGAAACCTGCTACTGCTGGTAAATAGCTTGCTACTCCTGCTGTTGAAGCATGTGCTCTGTGAGCTGTTCCAAATGCATCATTTACATATATTTCAGCTAAACTTGCAAGTTCTTTTGCAAACTCTGCATCATTTGCTTCTTCTCTACTATCAAATCTAACATTTTCTAATAGAACAATTTCTCCATCTTTCATGTTTGCAGTTAATTCTTTAGCACTCTTTCCTATTATATCATTTGCAAGTTTTACTTCTTTACCTAATAATTTAGATAATTCTTTTGCGACTGGCTCTAAAGAAAAATCTTTATTTACTTGTCCCTTTGGTCTTCCTAAATGTGAGCAAAGAATTACTTTGCAATCATTATCTAATAAATATTTTATTGTTGGAAGAGCTCCAACTATTCTTCTATTATCTGTTATATTTTTATTTTCATCTAAAGGAACGTTAAAATCACATCTTACTAAAACTTTCTTTCCTTTAACATCAATGTCTCTAACAGTCTTTTTATTCATGGTATATCTTCCTTTCTTAAATTGTAATAAAAGGGCTTGAATTAAGAAATGCCAAGCCCCAAAATTGTTATTATACTCTATTATTTATGATCAACTTTTGCCATGTATGCTGCTAAGTCTACTAATTTATGTGCATATCCCCACTCGTTGTCATACCAAGCTACTAATTTAACAAATGTGTCTGTAAGCATTATTCCAGCTTTGCTATCGAATATTGATGTATGTTCATCTCCTAAGAAGTCTGAAGATACAACATCTTCATCAACGTATTCAACTATTCCTTTTAATTCTCCTTCTGCTGCTTTCTTCATTGCTGCACAGATTTCTTCGTATGTTGTAGGTCTTTCCAAATTACATGTTAAATCAACAACAGATACATCTATTGTTGGTACTCTGAACGCCATACCTGTTAATTTTCCATTTAATGCTGGAATAACTTTTCCAACTGCTTTAGCAGCTCCTGTTGATGATGGGATTATGTTTGCACTTGCAGCACGTCCACCTCTCCAATCTTTTTTAGAAGCTCCATCAACTGTTTTTTGTGTAGCTGTTGTGCTATGAACAGTTGTCATTAATCCTTCTTTAATTCCAAAGTTATCATTTATAACTTTTGCTAAAGGTGCTAAACAGTTTGTTGTGCAAGATGCATTTGAAACTATGTTCATGCTTGGATCATATGTTTTATTATTTACACCCATTACAAACATTGGAGCATCTTTTGATGGTGCACTTATTACAACTTTTTTAGCTCCTGCATTTAAGTGAGCTTGTGCTTTTTCCATTGTTGTGAATACACCAGAACATTCTAGAACATATTCAACTCCTTCTTTAGCCCATGGAATATTGTTTGGATCCATTTCATTATATACATTTATTGATTTTCCATTTACAATTAGTTTTCCTTCTTCTGATTTAACTTCTCCATCAAATCTTCCGTGTGCAGAATCATATTTTACCATGTAAGCCATGTAATCTGCTGCTATGAAAGGATCATTAATTGCAACTACCTCTACTTCACTATTTTTTAATGCAGCTTGGAATGCTAAGTTTCCTATTCTTCCAAAACCGTTAATACCAATTTTAACTGACATAAAAATTCCTCCTCTTTGATGTTTTTCATCATATATGTGGCTGTTTAAAACCATTTAATATTCTATACCAAAGACAAACAGTTTTCAAGTATTTTATATAGATTTTATAAATTTTCAAAATTAATTTTAGACGTTATTTTACATTTTGTTACATTTTTATGACATTTATATTGCAATTACCTTTATTTTTTCTTTTTATGGTATAATTTGAGTGTATTTTTATATAATATTTTTTAAAGGAGGTTCAATTATGCAAAGACATATTGAATGTGATGTAGCGGTTGTTGGCGGTGGTGCAGCAGGTATAGCTGCAGCAATTGGAGCATCAAGAGCTGGTGCTAGAACAGTCTTAATCGAAAGAAATCCATATTTCGGTGGACAAGCTACAAATTCACAAGTTACTGCTTATTGTGGTTTTTTCACAAGAGGCGAAAATTATGATCAAGTTGTACAAGGAATTGGTGGAGAAGTTCTAAAAAAGTTAGAAGCCTATGGCACAAATATCCATCCAAGACCATCAAAATCCACAGGTAACGTTTCTGTATCTTTTAATCCAGAATACGTAAAATTGGTTATGGACCAAATGTTAAAAAAGAGTTCTGTAGAATATTTCTTACATGCTCAAATGTATGAAGTAGTAAACAATAATGGAATGATTGAAGAAATTAAATGTACAGATGATGAAGGAACATTCACAGTAAAAGCTAAGGCTTTTGTTGATGCTTCTGGAAATGCTAACTTAGTTCATTTTGCCGGAATAGCAACTAACTGGGGAGATGCTGAAGGAAAAGTTCAACAATCTTCATTACCATTTAGAATTGACAATATTCCAGCAAGAGAAATCTTGAAGCCTGACATTGAAGCTGCTTTGAAAAAAGCAAAGGAGAATGGAATTGAAATTAAGAAGGAAACTGGATTAATAATTAAAATTCCAGACAAAACTTATGGATATTGTACAATTCCAAGCACAATAGTTCCTGCTCTTGACGCAGAAACACTTACAGAAACAGAAATGGAACTTCGTTCACAAGTTCACAATTATGCAATGGCATTTAAGAACTATCTAGACGGATTCCAAGACATGATTATTTCTTCTTCTGGCCCAGCAGTTGGTATTCGTGAAGCAAGAAGAATAATTGGTGACAAAATGCTTAAAGGTGAAGAAATAATAATGGCACCAAAGAGTGATGATAGTATAGCAAGAGGCGCTTGGAGCCCAGAAATGCACAAGAGCAACACTTCTATAAAATACACTCATATTCCAGATAATGAGTACTTCTCTATTCCTTTAGGATGCCTTAAAGTTAAAGATGCTAAGAATTTATGGGCCGCTGGTAGAACAATTTCTACAGACTCATTAGCACTTGGTTCTGTACGTGTTATGGGAACAGGATTTGCTACTGGACAAGCAGCAGGTGTAGCAGCAGCTTTAACACTAGACAACACATCTTATGATGTAAAAGCTGTTCAAGAAGAGCTTGTTAATCAAGGTGCTTTAATTTAGATTTTAATGTAATTATTTTTTACTTAAAATAAATTTTTATATTGAGCCTATGGTTTTATAGGCTTTCCCTTAAAGGCCTAAATCTTATGAAAAAGGACTAAAATATGGAAAAAACAAAAAAAGAAAAAAAGCCTTTAATGACTAAAAATGAAAAAGAGTTTGTTTGCACTCTTTTTGCATTAATTATCATTGCTATATTTTTTATAGCAACACCTCCATCAGGTCTTAGCGCCGATGGTATGAAAGTTCTTGGCGTATTCATATCTGTTTTATTCTTATGGATAACAGTTGGAATAGGCTGGCCAAGTTTATTATGTTTAGCAACGCTTGCTCTTGTTCCATCACTTGGAATGAAAACAACATTGCAAAATTCGTTTGGTAACGAGACATTCGCATTCTTGCTATTTACATTCATGTTCACATACGCATTTTCTCAAACAGGATATGTTAAGAAAATAGCTCTTGGATTTGTAACTAGTAAATTTGCAAGAAAAACACCTTGGAGATTTGCATTCTGCTTCTTTGCAGCAGTTCTTGTAATTGGCTTATTCATGTCTCCAACAGTTTTATACTTTATAATATTACCTATTCTTGAAGAAATTTATAATGTATTAGGACTAAAAAAAGGTGATAAATACGCAAACATGCTTATGATGGGCTTAGTATTCTGTACAAGCTTATCTTCTGGTATGACACCAATAGCACACGTATTCCCTGTTCTTTCAATGGGAGTATTCAAATCTCTAACAGGATCTAGCATAAGCTATGGTCAATACATGCTTTATGCAATTCCAACAGGAATTATAATATTTGCATTGATGATGCTTGTATTCAAATTCTTAATGAGACCAAATACAAAGAAAATAAATCTAAAATCTAATGAATTTGATAAGATGAAAAAAGAAATTCCTAGTGCAAACCAAGGTGAAAAAATTATTCTTGGAACATTCCTTTTAGTAGTTGCATTATGGGTTCTACCAAGCTTATTAAAAACAAGTTCAGTAAAATGGATTTCAACAGTATTTACTTGGATTAGCAATTTAGGTACAGCTATGCCTCCACTATTTGGAATAATAGTTTTATCTATTTTGAAATACCAAGGAAAACCATTAATAAATATTAAAGAATCTATGGTAAAAGGTGTATCTTGGCCAAGTATAATAATGGCATCTGCAACACTTGCTTTAGGTGCTGCAATGACAAATAAAGCAATAGGGCTTACAACATTCTTGTCTGCATCTATTGCACCAATTACAACTGGCTTATCACCAGTATTACTAATTTTGTTATTCTCATTGTGGGCTGGATTACAATCAAACGTATCTTCTCACATGGTTACAGCACAATTAGTTCCAACACTTGCTGTTCCAGTAGCACTAGCATCTGGTGGTGCATTAAATGCCGCAGCTATTACAGCTGTTATTGGTTTAATTGCTTCAACAGGTTCTGCTGCTCCACCTGCAATGCCTTACGTTGCAGTAGCTGGTTCATCAGGTTGGTCTGATTCAACAAGTTTATTAAAATATGGATTCTTAATGATGTTTGTAATTATTTTAGTTGCATCATTTATTGGATATCCTTTGGCAAATTTAATAATGCCAATGTAATTAAACTGGCTCAATATAAAAAATTCCTCTGATTTTAATTAATCAGAGGTTTATTTTTATTTTAATTTTTTTATTGTTTCTGCATAATCTTTTGAATTTATTATAGCTGTTCCAGCCACTAATATATCTGCTCCAGCATCTATTATTTTTTTTGAGTTTTCCACTTTAATTCCACCATCTGCTTCAATTTCATAATCTAATTTGTGTTCTTCTCTGTAAGAATTAAGCTCTTTTATTTTTTCTATAGTTGAAGAAATTAATTCTTGTCCACCTTTCCCTGGTTCAACAGTCATAACAAGTACTACATGCACATATGGTAAAAATTCTAATATTTCTTTTACATCAGTCTCTGGCTTTATAGAAATTCCTACTCTTCTTCCCTTTTCTTTAATATAATTTATCAAATTCATTACTTCTTCTTTATTTTTACAAGCTTCACAATGAAATGTAATTATGTTTGGATTAAATATCAAATAACTATCAACAAAGTTTTTTACGTCCTTTACCATTAAATGAATATCCAATGGAATTTTTGTAATATTATCCAAATATTCGCAATATTCTAGCATTAAATCATGTGTGTCATTTTCTACAAACTCGCCATCCATAACATCTATATGAAAATAATTTGTATTTGCGTCTTCCAACTTATAAACAGTATCTATTATTTTTTCTTTTTTTACACTCAATAGAGATGTTGAAATATCTACCATTTGTGTTCCTCCTTGTCTTTTAATTCACTATATATTTTTACGTAATTATCATATCTAGACTTTGCTATTTTTCCTTGTTCAAGTTCTAGCTTTATTCCACACTCATCTTCTTTAATGTGGCTACAGCCTATATATCTGCATTTATCAATACAATTTTTGAACTCTATAAAATATTTATCTAATTCTCTATATGGAATTTCATACACGTCAAATGTCGAAAAACCAGGGGTATCTGCTATATATGTATCTGTATCAAGCTCATATAAACAAATATCTGTTGTGGTATTTTTTCCACGCTTATTCTTCTGGCTAATTTCTCCCTCTTGAGTTACGTTCTCTTTAAACAAGTCATTTATAAGTGTAGACTTTCCAACCCCAGAATTTCCAGCAAATGCGCTGATATTATTCTTTAATTCTAATAAAATTTCTTCGATTCCAATGCCATTTTTTGCATCAGTTTGTATTACTTTATATCCTATTTCTTCATATATTTTTTGAATATTTAAAAATTCGTGTTTATCATCTAAATCAATTTTGTTTAGAACAATTACGGGCTTTATATGTAAAAACTCTGCAAAAGCAAGTTGTTTATCTAATAATAACAAATCAGGCTTCGGATGCTTGCTAGACACCACAAACACAATTTGATTTATATTAGCAAGCTTCGGTCTTTTTATGTATGACACTCTTTCTTTCACACTTTCAATTACAGCTGTTTTCTTATTTTCATCAACAATAGAAAATTCAGCTATATCTCCTACTACAGGAGTAAAGCTGTCATTTTTAAACTTTCCTCTTGCAGTAGCAATATAGTTGATATCTCCTAATTTTATTTTATATAAATTTGCTTTATTTTCTACAATTAATCCTTGCATTTATGCCTTCCTACTTTAAAATTACATTTATATTATACCAAATTTGACGTTGTTTTACAATGAAAAATTAACTGTATTTTTTTACAATGTAAATCTTCTTCGTAAGCACTCAATTTATGTCTCCAAATCGAGTTTTTACATCTTGTTTAATAAAAATAGTGCAATTACATATAATTATATCTGCACTATCTCTATTATTTTAATATTTTTCTAATACACTAATTGTGTATATCTTTCGCTATAGCAAAAAGTTTCTATTTTTCTCATTTAAGATTGCTTTTACATCTTCTTCATTTAATTCAACAGCTTTAGCAATCCTGTTCTATTCTAAATTATCACTTTGGGCTCACTTCTAGCTATGCTCGAATTCGAGCATACCGGACTTAGGTCTACATAAATAAGGCAAGCCTGAACCCGGTAGCATCGTTGACACCGTATAATGTACCGTTTAGTTCGGAATCCAGCAGGACTCCCCGTTGAAGAAGCAAATTTGTATTCGCCTCCACGGAGGCAATAAGGCTCTGGTCCAGGAGAATAGCGCTCATTCGACCATTCAAAAACATTTCCTCCCATATCGTAAATATTACATACTGGAGTTGTTTGTCCTGTTGGAACTAACACTGGTGAACTTTTTTCCTTTGTTTGCCTTGCTCCTGTTATATCTGTATATGAAAATGTTGTATTATAATAATTTCCTTCTTCTGAACTATTTCCATAATCACTATTTACTTTTTG
>ERZ773157.2780-NODE-2780-length-12925-cov-8.236286_pt1 | contig 12925 bp, 9 predicted proteins | sample MGYA00511480_ERZ773157 | MGnify/ENA primary metagenome ERZ773157 (study PRJEB29015, sample SAMEA2737863) | human gut metagenome | biome: human gut; feature: human-associated habitat; material: faeces | place: China | collected 2012 ... | reverse complement strand
GCGGGCGGCGGCGCGGCGCTGTTCCTGCGTGGGGGCGCGCCGCTGGGGCGGGGCCGTGGAGTGCTGGTTGGGCACAGCCCAATCGCCCTGCATCGTGTAGCGTTCTGTATCGGGATTGCGCGGGCGGCGGCCCGGCTCCCTGTTTTGCGGGGTCGGCATAACGGATGCCCCCTTTCATGGCAACATAGTAAATCAGTATTGATTATAGCACAAACCTTTTATAAATAACAGTAGGCGCGCAGAAGTTTTTGCCCCTTGCTAAATGCAGTTGTACACGGTATAATAGTAAAATAGTTAAAAATAGCATTGCCGGGCGCTTGTGGGGGTCGATGCGAGCATCCACCCCTGCGGTGTGGCGCTGCGGCATATAATTTGGGGTGTAATCATGGCAGACGAAAAATTTTCCAACTTTTTGACGGATATCATCGACGCCGACCTCGCTGAGGGCAAGGTCGATGTTGTGCATACCCGCTTCCCACCGGAGCCGAACGGCTACCTACACATCGGCTCCGCCAAGGCGATCTTCATCAACTATACCATCGCCAAGCACTACGGCGGCCTGTTCAACCTGCGCTTTGACGACACGAACCCTGCCCGCGAGGGTGACGAGTACGTGCAGAGTATCCTGCAGGACCTAAAATGGCTGGGTGCTGAGCCGAACGGCGGCATTTTCTACGGCAGTGATTATTTTGAGCGCTGCTACGAGTACGCCGAGCAGCTCATCAAGGAGGGCAAGGCCTATGTGGACGACCTGACCCGCGAGCAGATGCAGGAGTACCGCGGCAACGACGCCGGCAAGCCCAGCCGCCCCAGCCCCTACCGTGACCGCACGCCAGAGGAAAACCTTGACCTCTTCCGCCGTATGCGCGCGGGCGAGTTCGCCGACGGCGAAAAGACGCTGCGCGCCAAGATCGACCTGGCAAGCCCGAACATGAATATGCGCGACCCGACTATCTACCGCATCAAGCACGTCGAGCATCACCGCCAGGGCGACAAGTGGTGCATCTATCCGATGTACGACTTCGCACACCCGATCCAGGACGCCATCGAGGGTATCACCTTCAGCCTGTGCAGCCTGGAATTTGAGAACCACCGCCCCCTGTACGAGTGGGTCATCACCAACCTGTTCGGCAAAGAGTTCCCGAAGCAGCGCGAATTTGCCCGCCTGAACGTGACGAACACCGTCATGAGCAAACGCTACCTGCGTGAGCTGGTGGAGAAAAACATCGTGGACGGCTGGGACGACCCCCGTATGCCCACCCTGTCCGGCCTGCGCCGCCGCGGCTACACGCCGACGAGCATCTTCACGTTTGTCAAAGAGGCTGGTATCTCCAAGGCGGACAACCTCGTCGATATGCGCCAGCTGGAGGCCGTGCTGCGTGCCGAGCTGGAGCTGAACGCCCAGCGCCGCGTGGCCGTGCTGGACCCCGTCAAGCTCATCATCGACAACTACCCCGCCGACCAGTGCGAGTATTTTGACCTGCCCAACAACCCGAACCGCGACGCCAATGACTCGACGACCCGCAAGGTCGCCTTCACCAAGGAGCTGTGGATCGAGAACAGCGACTTCTTTGAGGTGCCGCCGCCGAAGTTCAAGCGCCTGACCCTGGGCAGCGAAGTCCGCCTGATGGGTGCGTACCTGGTCCGCTGCACCGGCGTGGACAAGGACGAGAACGGCAAGGTCGTGGCGATCCACGCCGAGGCTGACCTGGAGACCCGCAACGGCAACCCCGCCGACGGCCGCAAAGTGCGCGGCACCATCCACTGGGTCAGCTGCGCCCACTGCCTGGACGCCGAGGTTGAGCTGTACGACAAACTGTTCACCGAGTCCAACATGAACAGCATCCCCGACGATGCCGACTTCAAGGATTACCTGAACCCGGACAGCGTCAAGGTGCTGCAGGGCGCCAAGCTGGAGGAGAGCCTGAAGGACGCCAAGCCCGGCGACCGCTTCCAGTTCGTGCGCAACGGCTACTTTACGCCGGACAGCAAGCACGAGGGCGTCTACAACCGCATCGTCACGCTGAAGGACAGCTTCAAGCTGTAAGCCCTGTAATAAAGCCCGATCCGCCCCCGCTTTCCGGGGGGGCAGACCGGGCTTTTTGCAACAAACAGAACTTGTAGGGGCGCCAATGCCCGCCCGCCACCCCGGAGCAGCAGCGCATTTTCCGGGAAAGCTTTTTGATAGCCTAAATATAGAGAAGGAGGTCACACCATGAACCGCACCGCAATGCTGCCGCTCTGCCTGCTGGCGCTGTGGCTGACGGCCTGCGGCACTGCCGAGTCCGCAGCCCCTGCCGCCGCGCCCACCGCTGTGCCGGAGTCGACACCCGCCGAAATCCCCGCCCCGCCCGCCGAACCGGCTGCGCCGTACAGCGACCTGCGCTATCTGCCCTGGCTGGACGAGTACGCCCAACAGACCTACCAGCCGGGTGAATACACGGCCGCGGACCTGTATACCTACACCTACAACACCGGCACCGTCTTTGCGGGGGCCGAGGATGAGGCCGCCGCACTTCTGGAGGAAGATAAGGACCCCGGGCTGGGGGTGCGCGGCCTGCAGGCGCAGGGCATCACCGGCAAGGGCGTGCGCGCCGCCATTATCGACCAGCCGCTGCTGACCGACCACCCCGAATTGTCCGGGCGCATCGCCGCCTACTATGATACCGGCTGCGAGGGGGAGACCGCCTCGATGCACGGCCCGGCCGTGGCCAGCCTGTTCGCAGGCGAATCCATCGGCATTGCGCCGGATGCGGCCCTTTACTATGCGGCCTGGCCCTCTTGGCTGATGGACAGCCGCTATGCCGCCGAGGCGCTGGACTGGGTGGTTGCGCAGAACGAAGCACTGCCCGACGGCGAGAAGATCCGGGTCGTTTCGGTTTCCGCCGCACCGGGCAACGCGGAGATGTTCCAAAACGCCGACCTTTGGGATGCCGCCGTGGCGCGGGCCGAGCAGGCCGGGCTTCTGGTCCTGACCGTGGATGGCGCAGGCGTGGAAAAGACCCGCCTTGTACCTTACCCTGCCGTCCTTGCCCGGAATGACCGGGACAATCCCGCCGCCTGCCGGACCGGCTTTGCGGACAGTGACGAGCGCGCAGAAACCGGCAGCAACACCCTTGCGCTGCCCTGCTCCTACCGCACGGTGGCCGAGGAATACACCGCCGGGCAGTACAGCTACACCCACGATGGGCACGGCGGCCTGAGCTGGGGCATTCCCTATTGCGCCGGGGTCATGGCGCTGGGCTGGCAGGTGGACCCCACCCTGACGGGCGAGGAAATGATGCAGTACCTGCTCTCCACCGCCGCCACCGGCACCGACGGCAGCCGCATCATTGACCCGGTGCAGTTTATCCAAACGCTGCAGACCGAGCGCGGCGCATAACAACAGCCGACCCCGCAAAGGGGTCGGCTGTTTTACTTACTCCAGTCCCTTCGCTGCCTTGCAGCGGTTGAGCCAGCCGCCGCGCTTGTAGTAAAGGATAAAAAGCAGCGAGGCCAGCGTCCATGTCAGCGGGTAGCTAAGCTCCACCGTGGCGATGGTATGATACCGCGGCACCATCAGGGTCAGCCACAGCACACGCAGGCCGCAGACAAAGAACACCGTGATCAGCGTTGGCACCCGCACATCGCCGCAGCCGCGCAGCGCACCGGAAAGCACCTCAATGCTGATATAGGTAATGTAGACCGGCGTCAGCACATGCATCATACCCACGCCCACCGCAACGACCGCATCGTCCTGACTGAACAGCCGGAACAGCGGCTCGGCCGCGTTGTAGAATACCGCGCTGATGACCAGCGTGATGCCCGCCGCCATCGCCATGCAGACCCGCACGCCGTTGCGCACACGGTCGTACTGCCGCGCACCGAAGTTCTGCCCCGCAAAGGTCGTGATCGCAATGCCCAGCGAGTTGATCGTCATCCAGAACACAAAGTCGATCTTGCCGTAGACGCCCCACGCCGCGATGGTGCTGGTGCCGAAGCTGTTCATGCTGCTCTGGATGAAAATGTTGCTGATGTTGTACATGGCGCTCTGGGCTGCAGCGGGCACGCCGATGGTGCAGATGGCCGCGAACACATCGCCGTGCAGCCGCAGTTTTTCGGGCCGGACGTGCCAGGGCATTCCCTGGGAGCCGACGATGCACCGCAGCGTCAGCACCGCGCTGGCTACCTGGCTGAGTACCGTGGCCCACGCCGCGCCCGCAACGCCCCAGCCGAACACCGCGATAAACACAACGTCCAGCGCGATATTGACGAGCGACGCCGCAATCAAAAAGTACAGCGGCCGCTTGGAGTCGCCGATGGCACGCAGAATATTTGTGCCCATGTTGTAGAGCATCTGGGGGATCATGCCCAAAAAGTAGACACGCAGATACAGCGCTGCATCATCCAGTATTTCCGCAGGCGTACCCATCAGGCGCATCATCGGCTCAGCGGTCAGCAGGCCCAGCACCGTCAGCAGCGCACCGATGGCCACGCTGAGCACCAGCGCCGTGTGTACCTGGCGGTCAACGGCGTCAGCATCGTGGGCGCCCCAGCTTTGGGCAATGACAACGCCCGCGCCGCTGCACAGGCCGACGAACAGGCCCACCAACAGATTGACAAAAGAGCTGGTTGCGCCCACCGCTGCCAGCGCGTTGGTGCCCACAAAGTTGCCGACGATCAGAGTATCCGCCGTGTTGTACAGCTGCTGGAACAGCGTACCGAACCAGATGGGCAGAAAGAACAACAGCAGCTGTTTGGGGATGCTGCCGGTCAAAATATCCGTTTGCTTGACACTTCTCATAGATTTCTCTCACTTTTCTGTTTCTCGCGTCCCTATTTTATGCTATAATGGCGGTAATGTAAAGGGGGCTTTTTTGTGACGGTTTTCTGGGAGCCATGCGCGGGCGGCGTACGGGTGCTGCGCCTGCTGGGGGATACCCCCTGCCCCGCCGTGCCCGGCGTTATTGGCGGTCTACCCGTTGTGGAGATCGGTCCCTACTGCTTTGCGGAAAAGCCTGTCAGGCCCGGGGCGCAATGCACAGGCACCGACACCCACGAGATTACCGGCAATTTTGTGGAGGAAGTCACTCTGCCGGACACGGTGCGGGTCTTGCACAGCGCGGCATTTTACAACTGCCGCAAGCTGCGCCGGGTCACGCTGGGGGCCGGGGTGGAATCCTTGGGCAGCGATTTGTTCACGAACTGCCGCCAGTTACGGGTGTTTACGCTGCGGGCCGCAGCGGACGCCCCCACCGGGCTGAAAAAGCTGCTGGGGGCCGTCAGCGCCGATATCACGGCAGAATTGGATGGTGCGCGGCTGTTTTACCCCGAGTATTCGGAGTTTTTGGACGAGAACACCCCCGCGCATATTTTCAATCACAGCATTGAGGGCGAGGGCTACCGGATGCGGCAGTGCTTTACGCCCGGCGGCGCAGTAGATTACGCGGCGTTTGACGCATCGTTCACGCAGGCCTGCGTCGGCGAGAGCGCGGATACGCTCTGCCGCCTGGCGCTGGGGCGGCTGGTGCAGCCGTTCGGCCTTAGCGACAACGCCCGCGCAGACTATGAATTGTATCTGACCGCCCACCCGGCGGATGCGTTCAAGTTGGCCATCGACACCCGGGACGAAGCCGCGCTGCGGCTGCTGGTGGGCCTAGGCCTGCCCACCGCTGACGCCGCCGTCTATTGTTCCCGCGCCGGTTGGAGCGCCGGGGCAGCCATTTTGTTGGGCCGCCCCAGGCGGGTGAAAAAGACCTATGATTTTGAGGATTTGTAAAAATGCCCAAACACATCCAAACCCAAACCGAATGGGAACAGACGATGGCCCGCCGGGTCATGGAACAGCTGCGCGGGAAGTTGTATCTGGATCAGCGCTATCTGACGGCGGCGCTGGGGGCACTGCCCGCCGCACAGACGGAGAGCGGCGGCAGTTTTGCCACCGACGGCGGGGCGCTCTACTACCCTGCGCCTTGGGTGCTGGACACCTACCGCAAAAACCGCCGCTACCTGCCCCGGGCCTACCTGCACAGTTTGTTCCACTGCATCTTCCGCCACCTGTGGCTGCGGGACAAGCGCGACTCCGACCTGTGGGGCCTGGCCTGTGACATTGCCGTGGAAAGCACGCTGGACGCCCTGAACACCGCCGCCACGAAGCGCCCGGTGGGCTGGGTGCGGCAGCAATGTTATACACAACTGCGGCAGTCATGCAAATTTCTGGCCGCCGGGCCAATCTACCGTGTGCTGACTAAGACCGACGCCGAAACGTTGAACAAGTGGCAGCGGGAGTTTTACACCGACAGCCACCGCCTGTGGCCTGCCGACCCTACCAGCCCCGAGGCCCAGATGCGCGGCAAGCAGTGGGAAAACCTGGGCCGCCAGACCGAATTGAGCATGGAGGAAAATGGCCAGCGCGCCGGGCAGGACACCGCCGCCCAGGCTTTGCAGGCCCAGGTGCAGGCCGGGCGCAGCCGCCGCACCTACCGCGACTTCCTGCGCCGCTTCGCCGTCTGGCATGAGGAGCCGCACCTTGACACCGAGGAATTTGACCTGGGCTTTTACAGCTACGGCCTGCGCACCTACGGCAATATGCCCTTAATTGAGCCGCTGGAAAGCCGCGAGGTGAAAAAGATCCGCGACTTCGTCATTGTGGTGGACACCAGCGAGTCCACCGCGGGCGAGCTGGTCAAGGCGTTTTTGAAAGAGACCTTCACCTTGTTAAAAAGCCAGGACAGCTTTTTCCGCCAGTGCCGCATTTTGGTCATGCAGGCGGACAACGCCGTGCGGGACGAAACCTGGCTGAACGATTTGGACGCCCTCGACCGCTACACGGCCCAGTTTACGCTGGTGGGCGGCGGCGGAACGGACTTCCGCCCCGCATTCGCCCGCATTGAAGAACTGCGCCAGAACGGCGCACTGCGAGACTTGCAGGGCGTTTTATACTTCACCGACGGCAAGGGTGTCTATCCCACACGCTGCCCGGCGTTCGATGTTGCGTTTTTGTTTCTGGAGGACGGCACCGCCCCGCCCGATGTGCCGCCCTGGGCCATGCGCCTTGTTTTGCAGCCGGAAGAATTTGACCCGAAAGGACGATGAACCATGGATATTCAACGTGCCAAAGAGGAAATCAAGCGTTCTGTACAAGCCTACCTTGCCACGGACGATATTGGCCGCCCGCTGATACCGCCCATCCGCCAGCGCCCCATTTTGCTGATGGGCCCGCCGGGCGTAGGCAAAACCCAAATTATGGAGCAGATTGCGCAGGAGTGCGACATTGCGCTGGTGGCCTATACCATCACCCACCACACGCGGCAGAGTGCCGTGGGCCTGCCCTTCATCCGGGAGCGGGATTTTGGCGGCAAGACCCGCAGCGTGACCGAGTACACGATGAGTGAGATCATCGCCAGCGTCTACGCGGCCATGGAGCGCACCGGCAAGAAAAACGGTATCCTGTTCATCGACGAGATCAACTGCGTCAGCGAGACGCTGGCCCCGACGATGCTGCAATTTTTGCAGTGCAAGACCTTCGGCAACCAGGCCGTGCCGGAAGGCTGGGTCATTGTGGCGGCGGGCAACCCGCCGGAGTACAACAAGAGTGTGCGGGAATTTGACCTCGTCACGCTGGACCGCGTGCGGCGCATCGACGTTGAGCCGAAGCTGAGCGTCTGGCAGGACTACGCCCGCGCCCACCGGCTGCACCCCGCCGTGACCGCCTATCTGGAGCTGCGCCCCCAGCACTTTTACAAAATCGAGAACGATGTGGACGGCGTGCAGTTTGTGACCGCCCGCGGGTGGGAGGATTTGTCTGCCTTTTTGCAGGCGGCGGACAAGCTGGATCTGCCCATCGACGAGGGCGTCATCGGGCAATACCTGCACCACCCGGAGGTCGCGCGGGATTTTGCGGCCTACTGGGTGCTCTACCGCAAGTACCACCAGGACTACGGCGTCGAGGATATCCTGCAGGGCAAGCCCTTTGACACGGTGGTGGCCCGCGCCATGGACGCGAGCTTTGACGAGCGCATCAGCCTGGTCAGCCTGTTGCTGGCAGGGCTGAACACCCGCTTTGCCGCCGCCACAACCACCGGCGCGGTGACGGATGCCTGCTACCAGCAGCTGCGCAGCTTTAAGCGCACACTGACCCAGCAGGATGACGCCGCCCCCGCTGCGCTGTTTGCCGCCCAGTGCGAGAATTACCGCGCCCGGCTGGACACCGACAAGGCTGCCGGGGCACTGCTGCCCGATGAAGCCGCCGCCCGTACCCGCACGCTGGCCCTGCTGGAAGAGTGGAGCAGGCACCTGGACAGCGCCCTGGATGCTGACGACGCCTTTGACACGGTGCGCGGGGCGTTCAATGCGCAGGTGCGCCACCGGGAGGAAGCGGTTTCCACTGCGGGCGACGCGCTGGAATGCGCCTTTGACTTTATGGAGCAGGCGTTTGAAGACGGCCAGGAGATGGTCGTGTTTGTCAACGAGTTGGCCCTCGGCCCCGACTCCGCGCCGTTCTTGGCCGAGAACGAGTGTGAGCGGTTTGAGCAGTACAGCGAGAAGCTGCTGCTCCACGGCGGCGAGGATGAACTGCTGGCCGAATTGCAGCTGGATGATGTACGCGGCACGGAACATTCGGTGGAGTTTTGACATTTCCGACGCCCTGTGGGGGCCGCCGGGCATGGCCGGCCCGCGCGTGAAAGGCAAGCGGACGTCCGCCGCACAGTTGCGGGCCACACCTGTGCGGCCCCTGCAAAGCGGCAGCTTGTTGGCTGTTCGCCCATTTGAAAAAGTATCACTTTTCGTCAAATTCTTTACTCTTTTACAGAATTTTGTTATAATGGCAGTATTCCGTTTATCACCGGACATTTTGAGGGGGTCATACTATGAAAGCAGTTATCACGGTCATTGGGCGGGACACCGTGGGTGTCGTTGCCAAGGTCAGCGCGGTGTGTGCCGAGCTGAATATCAACATTGAGGACGTCTCCCAGTCCATCATGCAGGAGATGTTCTGCATGATCATGCTGGTGGATCTGAGCAAATCGACCGCTGAGGCCGCCGCTGTGCGCGACCGCTTCGCCGAGCTGGGCAAAGAGATGAAGATGCAGGTCACTGTGACCCGCCAGGAAGTCTTTGACGCCATGCACACCATTTAAGGGGGCGGCAGTATGAGAATCATCAACAGCCGCGACATTATGGAAACCATCGAGATGCTCACCGCAGAAAATCTCGATGTGCGCACCGTCACCATGGGCATCAGTCTGTTGGACTGCATCGACCCGGACGGCGACAAAGCCTGCGAAAAAATCTACAACAAGATCGTCCGTCTGGCGGGCAATCTCGTCCCGGTCGTGGACGGCATCAGCGCCGAGTACGGCATCCCTATCGTCAACAAGCGCATCAGCGTCACGCCGATTGCCATGCTGCTGGGCGCTGCGCCTGATGCCGACCCGGTGCAGTACGCCAAGGCGCTGGACCGCGCGGCCAAGGCCGTGGGGGTCAACTTCATCGGCGGCTTCGGTGCGCTGGTACACAAGGGCTTTTCGGCGGGCGACAAGCGCCTGATCGAGGCTATCCCCCGTGCGCTGGCCGAGACCGATATTGTATGTTCCAGCGTCAATATCGGTTCCACCAAGTCCGGCATCAATATGGACGCCGTCAAACTGATGGGCCAGGTCGTGCGCGAGACCGCCGAGCTGACCAAGGACAATATGTGCATGGGCGACGCAAAACTCGTCGTGTTCTGCAACGCGCCTGAGGACAACCCCTTCATGGCGGGCGCGTTCCACGGCGCGGGCGAGCCGGACTGCGAGATTCACGTCGGCGTTTCCGGCCCCGGTGCGGTGCGTGCTGCGCTGGCCAAGCTGCCAAAGGACGCCCCGATGGATGAGGTGGCCGAGTTGGTCAAGCGCACGGCGTTCAAAATTACCCGCTTGGGCCAGCTGGTGGCAAATCTCGCCAGCGAGCGTCTCGGCGTGCCTGCGGGCATCATCGACCTGTCGCTGGCCCCGACGCCCGCCATCGGCGACAGCGTTGCGAACATACTGGAAGAGATGGGCCTGGAAAGCTGCGGCTGCTGCGGCACCACGGCCTGCCTGGCCCTGCTGAACGACGCGGTCAAGAAGGGCGGCGTCATGGCGTCCAACCACGTCGGCGGCCTGTCCGGCGCGTTCATCCCCGTGTCGGAGGATGACGGCATGATCAACGCCGCCAACTGCGGCAGCCTGACGCTGGAAAAGCTCGAGGCCATGACCGCGGTCTGCTCCGTCGGCATCGACATGGTCGTCATCCCGGGCGACACGAGCGCCGAGGTCATCAGCGGCCTGATCGCGGACGAGGCCGCCATCGGCATGGTGAACAGCAAGACCACCGCCGTGCGCGTTATCCCCGCCATCGGCCACAAGGCCGGCGACGTGCTGGACTTCGGCGGCCTGCTGGGCCACGCGCCCATCATGCCCATCAGCCAGTTCAGCCCCGCGGTCATGATCCACCGCGGCGGCCGCATCCCCGCCCCGATGCAGGCGCTGAAGAACTAATTGCAATACAAACACCGCCCATGCCGGATTTGGCATGGGCGGTGTTTTTGTGGTATAATCAGGATGATAAATTTGAGAAGGTAAGTGAATGGTATATCACGATACAAGATACCATGGAGGAATAGGATAATGTCGAAAGATGAGTATTTGATAACCGATACGCCCCTCAAAGCGTTGACGGTTTTTGCAATGCCAATGATTCTTGGAAGTTTTTTTCAGCAAATATACAATATGGCCGACTCTATTATTGTCGGCCAGTTTGTTGGTTCTTCCGCACTTGCAGCTGTCGGTGCATGTGCAGCATTGACCAATGTGTTCATTTGTGTGGCACTGGGAGCCGGTGTCGGAGCCGGTGTGCTTGTGAGCCGTTATTTCGGAGCCAGGGAGTATGGCAAAATGAAAACAATCGTGTCAACCTCCTTGATCAGCTTTTTGCTTCTCAGTATAGTCCTTGGTGTTTTTGGCTTTTTCTTCGCCAACTCGATGATGAGTGGACTGCAAACCCCTGCCGACATACTGGATGATGCAGTACTGTATCTGCGGGTCTATTTTGTGGGCTTTCCGTTTCTGTTTATGTATAACATTCTTTCTACCATGTTCACCTCAATCGGCGAATCCAAAATTCCGCTAGGACTGCTGATTTTTTCGTCCATCCTGAATATTTTAATGGATCTTTGGATGGTAGCCGGGCTAGGTCTCGGTGTGTTCGGTGCGGCTATTGCAACCCTGATTGCACAGGGGATTTCCGCAGTGTTTTCGTTTTTGATTTTCTTTGCACGGATGCAGCAATATAAAAGCCCCTTTAACAGGTTTGAACGGCAGGAGCTGTATTCCATGCTTCGCATTGCGGTGCCGTCGGTTTTACAGCAGTCCACAGTGTCCATCGGTATGATGATTGTGCAGGCAGTGGTAAATCCTTTCGGTACACAGGCACTCGCCGGGTATACAGCAACGATGAGGGTGGAAAATGTTTTTTCCTTGATCTTTGTATCCATCGGCAATGCGGTTTCGCCGTATGTTTCCCAGAATCTTGGCGCAGGCAAACCCCAACGCATCAAAAAAGGCTACCATGCGGCGCTGGTGCTGGACGTGTGCTTTGCGGCCATTGCGTTTGTGACCATTGAAGCGCTGCATACGCAGATCTCCTCACTGTTCTTAGGAAAAGACGGAACGGCGTTGGCCTATCAGGTGTCTGGTGATTATATGAGGTGGCTTGGTTACTTTTTCATCTTCATGGGTATCAAGATGGCAACCGATGGAGTTCTTCGCGGTCTCGGAATTATGCGTCCGTTCCTCGTTGCAAACATAGTGAACCTTGCGATTCGTCTGTCCGTTGCCCTGGTCTGTGCACCACGTTTCGGCATTGCCTTTGTCTGGCTTGCGGTACCAGTTGGCTGGCTTGCAAACTTTTTAATCTCCTATGTGGCTCTTAGGAGATCATGGCCGACTGATAAAGAGGTGCAATCCCGATAGCCTAAAGTAATTTAAAAGGAGAAATTTATAGTATGAACGATAAATGTGTGGTATTGAATGCAAAGAAAATGAATTTTGATGGGAAGCTGGATTTTTCCGTTTTATCTTCTGATGTTACAGTATATGATGATACAACAAAGGAGCAGTTATCAGAACGTATTCAGGGTGCTGATATCATTGTAACAAAGGAGATGCCTGTGAGTGCAGAAATGATACAGAAATTTCCGGAATCTGTTAAACTGATCTGCGAGGCAGGTACAGGATATAATAATATTGATCTTGAAGCAGCACGAAAGAAGGGGATTACAGTCTGCAATATCACGGCATACAGCACAGAACGTGTGGCACATACTGCAATCATGATGATATTAAATCTGAGTTCTGCAGTGCAGGTACAGATGAAGATGCTGGCATGTGGAAACCATGACAATTTTACCAAAAATCTCCAGGTTCCTCATGTGGAAGTAAACGGAAAAACTCTGGGTATCATCGGCGCCGGAAATATTGGACGCACTGTGATGAAGATCGCAAAAGCATTGGATATGAACATTCTTGTGTATACAAGAACTCCTAGAGAAGAGGAGGAAAATGTACATTATACTGATCTGGAAACGGTACTGAAAAACAGCGACTATGTTTCCCTTCACTGCCCGCTGACACCAGCTACCAGACATCTGATCAATGCTGATACTCTGGTGCTGATGAAGCCAACTGCTTTCCTGATCAATACATCCAGAGGCGCTCTGATTGATGAACCGGCACTGATCAAAGCTTTACAGGAGCACAAGATCGCAGGTGCCGGACTGGATGTACAGGAAACAGAACCGCCTGTAGAAGACAATCCGTTATACACACTGGATAATGTGATCCTTACACCTCACATGGGCTGGAAGGGCCTGGAGACCCGACAGAGACTTTTAAGCATCTTAAAGGGAAATATTGATGGATTTATC
>ERZ773157.2779-NODE-2779-length-12930-cov-3.537243_pt1 | contig 12930 bp, 9 predicted proteins | sample MGYA00511480_ERZ773157 | MGnify/ENA primary metagenome ERZ773157 (study PRJEB29015, sample SAMEA2737863) | human gut metagenome | biome: human gut; feature: human-associated habitat; material: faeces | place: China | collected 2012 ... | reverse complement strand
TCCTGAGGAACGAAAATGGCATGTACCGGGTGACTACCGCCCCTTTCAATACCCACACCGATTGTTGGAATGAAGTATTCCTGATCAGAAAGAAGTATCCGCAATTTGCCGATGCCTGGGGATTGGCGGTGAGATAATAGAAATATGAGTCGATATGAACATGAAAGAATGGGTTCAGCAAGTGATTAAACCAGCTGAAATAGAAAAATATCTGGTAAACGGAAAAGACTTTATCGATGAAAAATCGATTTTCGGTAATCTTGAAAAATATCGTCAGCCGGATAAACAGCAAGTGCGGGATATTTTACAGAAATCTCTGGATATAAAGTTGTTATCTCCGGAAGAAACGGCTGTGTTGTTGAATGTAGAAGATCCGGGACTGTTGGAAGAAATGCGTGAAGCCGCATTGCAGGTAAAAAAGAAAGTATATGACAACCGGATCGTCTTTTTCGCTCCGTTATATTGTTCCAACCTCTGCGTAAATAGTTGTGTCTATTGTGGGTTCCGAAGTGATAACTGTGCTGAAAAACGGCATGTGTTGACTATGGAGGAGGTGAGACGGGAGACGGAGGCTGTGATCGATGAGGGACATAAACGTTTGATTGCCGTATATGGTGAGCATCCCCAAAGTGATGCCGACTATATTGCCGATAGTATGGCGACGATTTATGCAACCAAACGGGTGACTCCTACCGGGAACGGCTTTAATAATATCCGTCGCATCAATATCAATGCGGCGCCGATGAGTATAGAGAATCTGCGGAAACTGTGGCGTGCCGGAATCGGGACTTATCAGGTGTTCCAGGAAACTTATCATCCGGGACGTTATGCCGAGTTGCATCCGGCCAATACGATTAAAGGAAATTTCCGTTGGCGTTTGTACGCAATGCATCGTGCAATGGATGCAGGGATAGACGATGTGGCTATCGGGGCTCTGTTCGGTTTGTACGACTGGCGTTTTGATGGGGTTAGTTCATCATGCTCACGACCTGGAAAGACAGTTCGGTATCGGACCGCACACCATTTCCTTTCCGCGTATGCAGCCTGCTTTGGGATCGTTTGTGAGCGAAAATTCGCCTTATTTGGTCAGGGACGATGCTTTCCGCCGATTGGTGACGGTGTTGCGTCTGGCCGTGCCTTATACAGGCTTGATTGTCACGGCCCGGGAGCGTGCTGAATTACGGCGTGAAATTATCAATTATGGTTGCACACAGACGGATGCTTCTTCGAAAATCGGTATCGGAGCCTATTCCGAGAAAAAGGTACAGGAAGAAAATCCCGATAAGGTTCAGTTTATGCTGGGCGACGAACGCAGTTTGGACGAAGTGATCCGCGAGTTGGCCGGAGACGGTTACATCACTTCTTTCTGTACTGCCGGCTACCGTTGCGGACGTACCGGGGATAAGATCATGAACTTGCTGGAAAAAGGAGTGGAAGGTAAATTCTGTAAGCTGAATGCCGTACTGACTTTCCGTGAATACCTGAATGATTATGCTTCGGCAGAAACCCGTCGGATCGGCGAGCAACTGATCGAAAAAGAGTTGCAGGAAATCGAGGGAATGTCTTTCTTTACAGATAAGAAATTATTGCCGACTTTCCTGAATTATTATAAGCGAATTGCTTCCGGGGAACGGGATTTATATATGTGATCGGAGCGGAGAGTCATTCTAATATTTTAGGTAAAGAAATAGGTAAATGTGCTCAAACTGAAATCTTTCTTAGTTTCTAGGTGTACCATATCTAGTTTTATTTTTTTAGGTTTCAAGGGGTACAAAAATTTCAGAAGTTAACCGTTGTCACTGAAAACGTACTAATTATAAGATCGATGCCCCCTGCGGCCGTAAAAAGGCGGTACAGGGGACATCGATTTGACAAACCAATTGCTCTTTTGGTTATTCCAGTACTTTTTTGATTTGTCGTTTGGCTAAGGTGAGGGGAGCTAATGAACAGGGGCCGTTGATACAACCTCCGTCGCAGGCCATTACTTCGACGAATTGAGCGTCGGGTTTTTTAGCCATACTCTTCAATAGGGCTTGATTTTTCTTATCCAACCCTTCGATATGAATATTGGAATATTTGTCGCCGATGGCATTGACAACAGCTGCCTGTACTCCGCCGGCCTGAGCAAATCCACGGCCGTACTTCGTCACTTCGTGGTTGAGCTCTTTCTCGCTGCAATTGGCTACATCTATGTCATAAGCCACCATAAAAGCACCCAGCTCTTCGAAGCTCATCACATAATCCACTTCGTCGACCGAATCGGCTTCATGGCGTTTGGCCAGGCACGGTCCGATGAATACGACTTCGGCATCCGGATATTTCTCCTTCGCGTATCGGGCTGCATAGACCATCGGGCTCCGGGTTTCCGAAACATAGGGTTTCAGCATCGGAGCATGCTTGTCCACCCAACCGGTATAAGCCGGGCAACAAGAGGTGGTCATAAAAGCTTGGCCTTCCTGCATTTTTTCTTCCAATTCTTTGGCTTCGTTTGCAGCTGTGATTTCGGCACCGAGAGCAACTTCGATCACATCGTCGAAACCGATTTGTTTGATCGCTGCCAGTACTTGCCCCGGAGTGGCATTGAACTGTCCATAGATAGCAGGAGCAGGGATAGCTACGATTTTTTTCTTCGGATTACTAATACTTTTGTGTATATCGATGATTTTCGACCGTTCCATGATAGCTCCATAGGGACAGGCTTGCATACATTTTCCGCAATAGATACACTTTTCTTTATCGATATGTTCTACGCCTTCGGCATCTTTACTGATCGCTTTTACGGGACAAACGTCTTCGCAAGGAACAGGCGTGTATACAATAGCATGATAGGGGCAAACTTTCTGGCATAATCCGCAGCTGACACAATCCTCACTGCTGATACTGGCTTTGCCGCCGATAAACGAAATCGCAGCTTTGGGGCAGTTCATCACACAAGGCCGGCCTTCACATCCCCGGCAAAGGTTTGTGACGGCATATTGTGATTGGATACAGGCACTACAAGCTTCGTGGACAACAGAAAGAATATTTTCCTTCATATTTTTATTAGCCATCGCCATGCGGGCGAAATCGGAGAGATGAATCAGGTCGATCTCTTCGTCTGTAATTTCAAAGCCCAGAATCGAGATAATCTTGTGTTTGAGGATGTAACGGTCTTTGTGGATGCAACACCTCACCGGTCGCTTGTTGCGTGGACGCATTTCGACAGGGAGATATTTCAGACCTGTGATCAGTTCGTCTTTTTTTAATAACTTGACAATCCGGATTAATAACTCCCGTTTGGTGAGCATCGCAAAATTATCGTACAACATGTCTTAATTCTTCTTTTATAATTCGTAATAGGGTTTCTTTACTGACACCGGTTATGATTTCTCCGTTCAGCTCTGCAAAAGGAGGTGTATCTTTGCCGTTACACCGTTGCAGACAAGGAGAAAAGGTGATTTCAATGCCTTGTTTTTCTTCTTCAGACAACAATTCTTCTATTTCCATTAATTGGGCTCCGCCCATGACATAACACATGGTTCCTGCACATAATCTCAGTTTGATTTTGTCCATAGGATTCAAATTTAAAATTTCTTTCCTGTTAATGTGTAGTCTTTGATGTGTGTCATTTTGAGGGGTCAAAGATAGGTAATTTCTACATCTTTCAGGAATTTCGTTTCTAATAAATATTTAATTTTTTTTACCACATTACGCCGGATTTCCAGTTCTACGGGTAGGTTGGGATCCTGATGTGCCACATTGATCCGGGTACCGACGATAAAGGTGATTTTATCACTGTTTTGTATCAGATTAACCAGGTCGTTGGCCGGACCCTGTGATTTTTCGGGGATCCCTTGGGTTAAAAGCCGCTCCACCTTACTTAAGGTCAGAATCCCTTCCGTGATCAGGTCGATTCCTTCCATATAGGAGAGTGGGGGGAGCTCTTTATCGGTGATATCCATACTGACCTGCAGGGGGAGTTGAAGTTCCCTTGAAATAATCGTGGCTGTCGTTCCTCCGCAGAGTACTTTTTTACCTTTGAAATCCCTGACTTTTTCTGCCAGATACCGGTCTTTTTTTTCATCGTAAGGCGGGCCGGTACAGATGAGCAGATTGCGCGGCGTTCGCCGGTAAATGACACAACAGCTGGTGTCGTCCAGCAAACGATAGTTATCGTTGCGTTCGGCCCTTAAAACGATCTTGCGGGCTAATTCTTTCGCCGATATACCGGGGTGCTGGCTTAAGGTTTCTGCGATATAGATACCGACTCCTTCGTCCCAACCGAAAGGCATATTACTGCTACCCATTCCCGATTGGCTGACTCCGTCGGAAAAACAAATCAGGCGGTCTTCTTTTTCCAGCTTGAACTCCGATATCCACAGAAAGGTATTTTCCAGATCTTCCCGTTCGATCGGGATCTTTTTTTTCCGGATTTCCACTGCCTGTCCGCGACGAAACAGATAGACCGCCGGGCTTTCGTATTCCACGATCCGGGTATTCCCGAAACAATCGATGTCGAAGATACAAAAGGTGGAATAACTGATTTTACGGACCATATCCTTAGGCAGGGTATGGATAATCGAGAGAGCGGTTTGGAGAATACTTTCGTTCATGGCTGTGTAATTCATGGCCATAGTAGCGGTCATCGCCGATAAAACACTGGCTTTGATACCACTCCCTAAACCGTCCGATAATACACTGATGATCCGGTCTTCCTCTTTTAACTTCTGGGACATGTAACTGTCTCCACAGACGATATTGCCTGCTTTATTTTTTTGGAAACAGTCTACTTCTATAAATATATCCGATTCTTTCATCCTTCCTTTTTTCTTATAAACTCGTTCCCCCATCTTTTTCCCCTCCAACCTTTTTTCTCCCTCCCCTCTTGCTTCTGGCCTTTAGCTTTTTACCTTTTCCCCCGCCTCCATAATCGACCGTAGGGTAGCATCGGTAAAAGCTGCATTTTCACCTAGCAGGCAAGCCACTTCCTGTACTGTAGCCATATATTTGCGTACCACTTCCTGGGTTTTTTCCAGCATCCATTCTTTACGGACATAAGGTTCCCGAAGATCCTGTAAGATTCCGAATACCAGGCGGTGGGGTTGGATATTATAAATAGAGAGCAGCCAGATTTTATCGCCTTCCCGGATTTGCCGTTCCGTGATCTCTTTACCTGTGTTCAATACTGTGCGGAAGAGGTCGGTGAAGCTACAGATTTTGTCCAATTCGACGCCTTGTAATCCGGGCGAAGCTTCGTAGACCATGACGACATCCTCTCCCAGCAGGTCGGCACAACAGCTGTTCATATCGGAGATTTTCAGATCATTATCGACCAGTAATACGCCTGCCGGTATTTTTTGTAACAAGACGGTCGCTTTGTCGTGGGCCACCCGTCGCATATAGGATACGCACATGTTTTCTTCTGCCCGGCCTTCGACCAGGGCTACTGCAAAATCACGGCAGGAGTCATAACCACACCCGCTACAGTTGAGCTCGTCTTCAGGACTGTTTTTACCGACAGCAGATAAGGCTTGCTTGATCTCTTCTTCTGTATGCCGGGCCGTCGAACAGTCGTAAGCCTTGAATGTCGTGGTCAGATCGATATGCCCGAGATCGGGAACGGTACTTTCGGGGTGTGCGGCCCGGTGTTGCTGAATATTGTATCTTTTGATGGCCAGAGAAGTCTGGCTGAGTTTGGCCGGACCATTGATGCAGCCTCCTTTACAGGCCAGCAGTTCCAGAAAAATCGTATCTTTTTCCCGGCGCGTATCCAGGTTCTTGATGACATCTTTGATATTACTCAAATCGGAGAAAGCCATTTTTACAATCTTTTTGCTTTCACCGTCGATACCCGGAAGCATGCCTCCTTCGACAGGGTACAGAGAACCGATTCCGGCCTGCCAGGGGATAAAGTGATCCTCTGCAGCCGGAGTTAATTGTTCGGGATGAATATTTTCTTTTTCAAACCAGTTTTTCAGGTCTTTAAAAGTGATAGCCACTTCCACCAGCTCTTTAAAATGATCCGCTTCCAGTTTCTTACAGATACATGGGCCTGCAAAGATGACTTTTAAATCGTTTCCGTAATAGTCTTTTAAAATTCTGGCATGAGCTAACATAGGAGAGAGCATCGGCGTGATGGCCGGAGTATGCTCGGCGGAGTATTTCCGGATGTATTCGACCACTACCGGACAGGCGGAAGAGATATACACTCCCGGTTGCGATTGTTGTAGATAATCCGATACCCGTGAAGAGACCAATTCTGCACCGATCGCAGTCTCGGATACTCCTGAAAAACCAAGTTTGCGGATGGCTGCGATAAGTTGTCCGATGGATAAATCTTCGAATTCACAGGCCCAGGAGGGGGCGAGGGATAAGATTACCCGGGGATAATTCTGCAAGATAAGACGGGTACGGCTGACCCCGTCCCGGATCTTTTTTGCACCGGTAGGGCAAACTTGGGTACAGTGGCCACAGTAGATACATCGTTCTTCTATGATGTAGGCCTTATTGTCTTCGATCTGAATCGCTTTTACCGGACATTCACGGACACATTTATAACAGTCCTGACAATTTTCCGGTTCGGTATAGATCGGTTTTAAATCCATAGATCTGTTCATAGTTGCTGGGTAAACTGTGTTATGGGTGAGGTTGCCTTTCGCCTGTTATTATTTTATCGGAAATTCTTCCTGAAGTATTTTGTATAAACCCGAGAGATTGACCTCTTTGTAGACTTTCTCGTCGATTCGGAGGATCGGGCCGCTACTGCATAATTCTTCGCACAGATGACCGGAGAATGAAATCTCGGCTTCCAGGTGATTTTCTGCTATGTATTTCTTGATTACTTCGAGATGGACATTGTTTCCCCGGGAATAACACGAACTGCCCAAACATATTTTAATTTGACGCATAGGACATTTTTAGGCAAATATAGTGAAAGGCGAGAGCAAAAACAACAAACTGGTTTGATTGATTTTGCCAAGCCGCATCCTATATTATACCAATAAAGTACAAAAAAAACGCCTTTTGCAAGGCGTTTTCTTATGAGAGTGAGAACTGTTTATTTCTTCACGACAGTCGTTTCTTTTTTACCGAATCTCTTTCTGAATTCGTAAGCTAACGGTGTGGCCACGAACAGAGAAGAATAGGTTCCTACGATGATACCGATCAACAGAGCGAATACGAAACCTTTGATAGAAGTACCACCGAAGATGAAGATCGCTAACAATACCACTAAGGTCGACAAAGAAGTACTGAACGTACGGCGTAATGTAGAGTTCAATGCAGCGTCGGTTACTTCCAGATCGTCGCGTTTCGGGTACAGATGATGGTATTCACGGATACGGTCGAATACAACCACCGTGTCGTTGATCGAATAACCCACTACGGTCAGGATGGCTGCAATAAAGGCCTGGTCGATCTCCAGAGAGAAAGGCAGGAATCCGGCCAACAGGGAGAACAAACCTAATACGACAATGGTATTGTGAGCCAATCCGAGGACGGCACCGGCACCATATTGCCATTTGCTGAACCGTACCATAATGTAAACGAAGATCACTAATAAGGCGAAGATTACCGACCAGATTGCAGCCCGGGTGACATCTTCCGCCACTGCCGGTCCCACTTTCTGCGACATTTGACGATAGTCGCTCAGGAATACTTCTTTGCTGGTACCGTCGGGTAAGTAGCTTTTCAACCCTTCATACAATAAGGCCTCTACTTCGTCGTCAGCTTCCGTTCCTTCATCTTCGATTTTATACTTGGTGGTTATTCTGACCTGATTGTCTCCGCCGAAAGTTTTTACTTCAGGAGCACTTCCATACACAGCAGCCAGACTTTCTGCTACTTTTTCCACTTCTACCGGCTGGTCGAAAGCAACCGTATAAGTTCTACCTCCGACGAAGTCGATGCCTTTATCGAATCCGCGGGTGAACATAGATACCAGACAAACAACGGTGATAATACCGGATACCGTATAACCCACTTTCCGTCTTTCGAGGAATGGGAAGTGTACGTCCCGCAACCAGTTGGCTGTAAATGGAGTGGTAAATCTGACGTTATCATTTTTCTTGGATGCATTGTCGAGAATGATCCGGGTAATGAAGATCGCACAGAACAATGAAGTGAAAATACCGATGATCAATGTGGTTGCGAAACCTTTGATCGGGCCTTCTCCAAAATAGTAAAGGATGAAACCCGTCAATAAGGTTGTTACGTTACCGTCGATGATGGCGGAATAAGCTTGTTTGTAACCTTCTTTGATGGCTAATCTCAACCCTTTACCTGCTCTCAATTCTTCCTGGATACGTTCATAGATCAATACGTTGGCATCGACCGACATTCCCATTGTCAGGACGATACCGGCAATACCCGGCAGGGTCAATACCGCTCCGATAGAAGCAAGTACACCGAATAAGAAGAATAAGTTGGTAAACAAAGCGATGTCTGCTGCCAGACCTGCTCCTTTGCTATAGAAGAACAACATGTATACCAGTACCAAGCAGAAAGCGATCACGAACGACCACATACCGGATTGGATAGATTCGCTACCTAAGGACGGTCCTACGATCTCATCGGCAATGATACGTGCCGGAGCAGGTAATTTACCGGATTTCAGAATGTTGGCTAAGTCCTGGGCTTCTTTTACGTCGAACTGACCGGAAATCTGTGAGCTACCCCCTTTGATTTCATCGTTCACGTTCGGTGAAGAACAAACATAACCATCCAATACGATAGCGATGCTATGGCCCACATTTTCTTTGGTCAGCCGGGCCCAGACTTTAGCTCCTTCTCCATTCATATTCATAGATACCACAGGGCGTCCACTGTTGTGTTCGTATTCCTGACGGGCATCGACGACAGCACCTCCATCCAGGGGAGCTTTTCCGTCACGGGTCGTGATTTTGATCGCATGTAAAGCAATAACCTCCCCATTGGGTTTCATTTCCCACAGCAGGCGGGCATTACGGGGAAGAGTCGCTTTTACTTGTGGCATAGCCAGGATTTCATTTACCGCTGCCGTATCTTTTACATGAGAATAACCTATTAAAGAACCTGTCGGGATGATCTGGCCGCTTTGACGGTCGATATTAGGTGTCAGAACGGAGAAAAGAGGATTCGCTTTTTTGAAAGCAGCTTCATCGGCCAGCAGATTATTGGTAGAATCTTGTGCTGCGGCCTGAGAGATCAGGCTATTGGCAGTTGTATCCGCTTGGGCTGTTTCCGGTTGTTCTGCCGTTGCATTGGCTGCATTTTCAGTAGTCAGTATCTCTTCAGCTTCAACGATAGTACGGGCTTTTTCATTGGCTGCTTGCAGATAAGGAAAGAAATCTCCGTTATCGAAGGTTTCATAGAACTCCAACGCTGCTGTTCCTTGCAACAATTTTCTTACCCGTTGAGCATCTTTGATACCCGGAAGTTCGATCACGATACGACCGGAGATATCTGCTTTACGGATATTAGGCTGTGCTACACCGAAACGGTCGATACGTGTACGCAGAATATTGAAGGTATTGTCGATTGCTCCTTCGGCTTCCTGACGGATAACGTCTAAAACTTCCTTGTTACTGGCTCCGATTTTGATTTTATCTTTCAGTTCTACGGTTCCGAAAATATTCGGAGAGGCCAGCTGTGCATTCGGGGCAATTCTCTCGAATGCTTCGCCGAACAGGGTCACAAAGTCTTTCGGGCTGGATGTACGCATCTTCACCGCTTCTTGTAAAGCCTGATTGAAAGCTTCATCCTGACTGTAGTTGGCCAGACTGCGGACCACGTCGACCACGTCTACTTCCATGGTTACGTTCATACCTCCACGCAGGTCAAGACCCAGATTTAATTCCAACTCTTTACACTCTTTGTAAGTGTATTGTGCAATTCCCAGGAAATTGTAAACTTCCTTGTTTGCAATAGAATCCAGATAAACTTTTTCCTTTACGGGATCTCCCTGCGCATATTCCCTCGCAACTTTTTCCACCCGATTGGTTTTCCAGGTAAAAGATAACTGGTAAAGACTCACTAACGCTAATGCAATAGTAAGTAATGTGATCGCTCCTTTATTCTGCATTTTACAATAAATTATTATATGACTTAATTTTTGCTAATTCTTTAAGCACGATTAATACGCAAAAGTATAATATTTTTTCTAAAAAAACAGATAATTCTGATTTTTAGATGGTAGATTATTAAAAATACATGGTAAATTCCTTTTTCCGGTAATCGATAGCCACCTGATACCTGACACAAAAGTCACACCCCAATAATCCGATAATTTTCCGGTTGAGATGTTTGTCGTACATTTCGTTTACATATTCCAAATCGATAGCAGCCAACGGCATCTCTTTGATCGTACGTTTCCCGATTTTAAATTTAGCTGCTTTTACTAAATGTACGTCGTGGATCTGACCGGTGACGCTACCCGATGTCATCTGAACGTCTGCTTCTTCGGGCAGGTCTTCCGGGAACACCTGTCTGTCGACGACGGTGACCGATGCGCCGGTATCGATAATCATATCTCCTTGTATACCATTGATTTCTACCGGTACGATCAGGTGGTAGCTGTTGTCTTCCAAACCGACTATTTCAACGGCTACTGTCTGAATCCGGCTATTGATATAAGGATGATATGGAGTCGTAAAATGGCAAGCCTTTTTATTTTTTTTCCTCTTCATTTCCCTCTTGCTTGATAGTTGAGGCGCAAAAATAAGAAACCGCCCCGAAAATCAGGACGGTTTCTTTATTTTTAACCTTTAGGCTGTTTTTAGAACATTTTCATGTCGTCCAGTACGGTCATCACCGATTTAACAGCTTTTGCAGAAGTTGCTAACAGTTCCTTTTCCTGATCGTCGAGTTTTACTTCGATGATCTTTTCGATACCGTTTTTACCCAATACAACCGGAACGCCCAGATAGATGTCTTTCATACCATATTCGCCGTTCAGCATAGCGCAAACCGGGAATACCCGTTTCTGATCGCGGATGATCGCTTCGACCATTTGAGCTGCAGCTGCACCCGGAGCATACCAGGCAGAAGTTCCCATCAGTTTAACTAATTCGCCGCCACCGACTTTGGTACGTTCGATGATTGCCTGCAATTTATCGGCGTCGATCAATTCGGTTACAGGAATACCACCTACAGAAGTGTAACGTGGCAGCGGAACCATTGTATCTCCATGTCCACCTAATAACAGTGCCTGAATATCTTTCGGAGATACGTTCAGTGCTTCGGCTAAGAAAGCACGGTAACGGGCAGTATCCAATACACCGGCCATACCGAATACTTTAGATGAATCGACTTTAGCGGCTAAGAAAGCACAATAACACATCACATCCAAGGGGTTGGATACAATGATGATCTTAGCATTCGGAGAATGTTTGATTACATTTTCAGTAACAGATTTTACAATTCCGGCATTGGTTGAAATCAAATCGTCACGGCTCATGCCCGGTTTACGGGGAAGACCGGAAGTGATCACCACTACTTCAGAATTATCAGTCGCTGCATAATCATTGGTTACACCTTTAATACGGGTGTCATACAAATTGATCGGGGCAGTCTGCCACATATCCAGCGATTTCCCTTCGGAAACACCTTCCTTGATATCCAAAAGAACCACTTCGTTTACGATGTCTTTTTCTGCAATGCAGTTTGCGCACGTTGCACCAACGTTACCTGCTCCAACAACTGTTACTTTCATTTCGTAATAATTTTATTGTTATACTTAATCATATATTAGCTTTTTCGGAGTTTTTATTCCGACGTCAAATTTACTCCTTTTTTGATCTAAAGCAAAATATTAGAGAAAAAATTCTTTAATTTTGAGGATAATTTAATTAGGTATACAATAAAATATCCCGCTAACCTTTTCCCTGTAATTTAAAGTTAGGGGTTAAGTTTTGGATACAATGTAGAGTTGCCGGGTTTGGCTGTGATTTTGAATTGAAGTTCCTGGAATTTATTATTATCTTTGCCCCTCAATTACACAAAACAATAAATATTCAACGAATGCCAACCATTTCTCAACGCGGTATAGATATGCCCGCATCTCCTATCCGGAAATTGGTCCCACTGGCTAATCGAGCCAAAGCCAAGGGAACCGTCGTTTACCACCTCAATATCGGTCAGCCGGATTTGGCGACCCCGGAAGTGGCATTACGAGCGGCGCACCATCTGGACCGGGAAGTGCTGGAATACTCTCCCAGTGAAGGCATTCTGAGTTTTAGGAAAAAACTGGTAGAATACTACCACAAATTCAATATAGATGTCTGTACGGACGATATCATCATCACTACCGGAGGATCGGAAGCTGTATTTTTTTCATTTATGGCCTGTCTCGATCCGGGAGATGAGATCATCGTACCCGAACCGGCTTATGCCAATTACATGGCTTTCGCGATTTCCTGCGGAGCAGTGATCAAGACGATTTCTTCTACTATAGACGAGGGCTTCGCTCTCCCTTCGGTAGAAAAATTCGAAGCTTTGATCACGCCGCGTACCAAAGCAATCCTGATTTGTAATCCCAACAATCCGACCGGCTATCTGTATACCCGAAAAGAAATGAACCAGATCCGGGATTTAGTCAGGAAATACGACCTGTTCCTGTTTTCCGACGAAGTATACCGGGAATTTTGTTACACCGGTGCACCCTATATCTCGGCTTTTCACCTCGAAGGTATCGAAAACAACGTCATTCTGGTCGATTCTGTCTCCAAACGCTACAGTGAATGCGGTATCCGGATCGGGGCTCTGATTACTAAAAACAAACAAGTCCGGGAGAATGTGATGAAATGGTGTCAGGCTCGCTTAAGTCCTCCTTTGATAGGACAGATCATGGCCGAAGCTTCACTGGATACTCCCGAAGAATATATGCGCGACGTGTATGATGAATATGTCGAACGCCGGAAATTCCTGATCGACGGGCTTAACCGGATCCCTGGCTGTTATTCTCCTATACCTATG
>ERZ773157.2776-NODE-2776-length-12952-cov-3.350547_pt1 | contig 12952 bp, 9 predicted proteins | sample MGYA00511480_ERZ773157 | MGnify/ENA primary metagenome ERZ773157 (study PRJEB29015, sample SAMEA2737863) | human gut metagenome | biome: human gut; feature: human-associated habitat; material: faeces | place: China | collected 2012 ... | reverse complement strand
TTCCATGCCGTAGACCCACACGCCGGCTTCCTTGAGCCGCTTTATGGTGTCCACGAGGTTAGCGACCCTTGCCACCTTGAGCCACGCAGCGGCCCCTGCGGAGGTCTTGAATACGGTGGCGTTCAGGGAGGCGCTGCGGCGCTTGGGGATTATCAGCCCGTCAGCGCCGGCTGCCTCGGCGGTACGGATTATCGCGCCGAGGTTGTGTGGATCCTCTATCTCGTCGGCGATGATGATAAACGGAGGCTTCCCGCGCTGTTCAGCGTTCGCGAGGATATCCTCCACCGTGGAGTAGGAAGCGGCGGCGAGTTCCGCAGCGGTACCGCCGTGCTTGGGGGTTCCGCAGATGGCGGTGAGCCTCTCATCGCTGACTTCCTTGATAACCACGCCGTTTTTCTTGGCGAGGGCGACTATCTTCGAAAGAGCCGCACCCTTCTGAATGTAGACCGTATCTATTTCCCTGCCCGAATTGAGGGTCTCAGTTACGGCGTTTTTGCCATAGATTAAATTTGTTTCCTGATTATCCATAATATTTCCTTTAAAAATAGTGGTTTTGCACAATGATATACATTTTACATTATAGCACATTTTCCGCACTAATGCAAGCAGTCCGGACTATATTTAAATGAAATTTTAGTGTATATACGCCGCATGGCCATATCAGTCAGGGGTTATTTAGGGCAATACAGCACAAAGATTGTGCTGTATTGCGCAGTCAGTTTTGCCAATAATACGCTTCGCTTATTGGCAAAACTCGATTTTTCGTCAGATTGTACAATGAGGACGACGCAAGTCCAGCATGGCACGCCATAGCGTCCCTGCTGCCATATATGACCAGGTAATCCTTAGTCAGCTTATCCGCTATCGGTCGGAGATCTATGCTCCAGAGAAACTTTGCCAGGCTGTAAACATTGTTCCTCCCCATGCGGTGGAAATATGTGCGGAAGAACGGCATTCCCTTGTTTTATTCAGCGTTTCCCCAGAAAAGGCGAATGAGCCCGGCATTTAACCGGACTCATTCTGAACCTATTTTATTATGGATGGATCATCTTTTATTATGGATGGATCATCAGCTCTTTTCGGCAAGCTTTTCGTTAGCCGAATCAAGTTCCGCCTGGACTGCCGCGCGGATAGTTTCACGGGTCTGCGTCCAGCTTGCGCCGCTGTTGTAGGCTTCCTTCATCGGGTTGTTGATGAGGTCGGCTACGTTGGAGTTAACGGCGTTGTACATCTCGATTACCGGGTGCTCGGCGGTCATCTGGTTTACAAGGCGGTACATATCCCACTGCTCCTGCGTCCAGTTGTACTCCTCAAATGCCTGGCGCTTGCCTATTTCAACAGCCGCCTCGCTGTCGCGGGTAGCCATTGCACAGTTGAGATAAGCGGCTACGCCCTTGGGGTTTTTTGCGCCCTTTATAAGGGAGAATCCGGAAACTCTCGCCGGTAGATAATACTCGTCGGCTTCGGGGCATTTAGGCATGGGGACGAACATTACATCTTCCTGATTGTCGGCGAAATCCTGAATATAGTTGTTGTAGGGGTACATCGCGTACAGCCCTACCGGATAGAACAGGGTCTTTCCGTCTGCAAGGCGCTTCGGCTGAACCTGCCAGTTGTACTGCGCTTTCGGGAGCGGAAGACTGTTCGTGTTCATGTTCAGCATGAATGTCTGCGCCTTTTCAATCAGTGCGTTGTCAAGGTTCTGCACGATTTTTCCGTCGCTCATGCCGACATAAGGAACGCCTGTTGTCAGAGAAAATCCGCCCTCGAACCACCAGCCGTCGGTAGCGTATTTTTCAGCGTCAACATCGCAGAATTTCGTCATCATTTCCCAAAATGTGTCCCATGTCCACTTGCCCTCTGCGAGAAGCTCCGCCGGGTCGTCAAGGGAATTGTCGCGGATAGTGTTCTTGTTGTAGAACATCACGCAGTCGCCCTCTACGTCAACAGCGCCTACATAGTGCCTTCCGTTGAACGCAAACTGCTCGTTTACCTCGCTCATGGGCGCCCACAGCTCGCTGCTGAAATCAACGTAATCATCGAGCGGGTCGAACATTCCGCTGATCGCGCCCTTGGGGAACACGTCCATGTCGCCTGCGCTGAACATATCCGGGGAATCGTCCGCCTGAACCAGCACCGCAAGCTTGTCGTAACGGCTGTCCCAGGGAGTGTTGACGTACTCTATCCTGCCGCCGAACTGGCTCTGGAACATCTCCAGCGCCGGAGCGACCGGCTGTCCCTCTGCAGGGTTCAGATCCCATGATGAGAGGAACTTTACAACGCCGTTTTCCAGCTTTTCAGCGCCGATGTCGATTTCCGCAATCTTGTCCGCGTCATCCTTGTTCATGGTTGCCGTGGTAGCCGAGGTAGTCGCCTGCGCCGGAGTGTTAGAGGAGTTAGGAGCGCTGCTGCTCATCTCCTGCTGCTCGTCGCAGCCCGTAACCGCGAGAACGGAGCATATCGCAAGCGCCGCCGCTGTGAATCGTGTGATGTTTTTCATTACGCTCATTCCTTTCGAAAACGGAATTACTTTCTTCTAGTCGTGAAAAGCACGCCGGCTGCGATAACCGCTGCGCCTGCTACTGCTGCGATTCCGGAAACGCCGGTGTCGGGATTGCCCTTTGTGGGAGCGGCGGTTTCGGCGGGAGTTTCTACGTTTTCTGTGCTGTCTGAGGGAGCGACGGTTTCACCGGCTGTGGGCTCCTCGGTGGGAGTTCCTGCATTATCTGCGCTGTCTGAGGGAGCGGCGGTTTCTGCGGGAGCTGCAACAGGCTCATCGGAGAATGTCATCTCAAGCAGTTCAATGCCGTGACCCATAACAGCCATGCCCGCAGTCTGGAGAAGCTCAAGCTGGTCAGCCGGGATAGTGAAGCTCATAGAATCGCTGTCCATCTCAAGTGTGTAGCTGTCGCCGCCCTCGGAAAGGACTGCGCCGTTAAGTGTGCTGATGAAAGGCCAGCCGGCGTCGTTCACCATGGGCTTGATGCACCAGTAGTTCTGACCGTCCATGTCGGCGAGGCTTTCGTTTATGTCGTAGGTGATGGTGACTGTTGTGTCGGGGGTAACGTTTGCGAATTCCTCAGCGCCGATGGTCGCGCTTGTGCTCCAGCCAAAGCCGAGGTCCTTGTTGATGGAGTAAGCGCCTGCGGTAGCGGAAATTGCTGCAACTGCGGCAGCAGCGGTAATAACGGAGATTAACTTTTTCATGATTATCCTTCCTTTCAGGTATTCACGGTTGTCCGGAACTGTGTTCCGTTTTGTTGTCTATATTATATCATTTACCTAACTTGCGTTATATCAGAAATTTAACATTTGTATCGTCAGTTTATCCGAAATGCTTGATGTAGTCTGCAACGCAAAACGCAAAAAGCTGATATGGTCAATATAGCTAAAAATTTTGAGCAGCAGTGCAATGGACGAGCATATCCGGCGATTATTCCAACAGCTCATGTAATAGCGCCATATCATTGTTTTCAGCTGTTCTGTCGTGTAATCCGTACTTCTTCTGCCGCGGCTGTAAAACAGCTCGTTCGTTATACCATTCGGCTTTTAGGTCTGTGCGTTATTCCGACGTCTCGCGGCGAAAAAAGCTGCCGCTTCATTCGAGAAATCCCTCTCATCCTGGAGCCGCTTGTTTTCCTTGTTCAGCCGCTTTACCCCGCTTCGCAGCGACCGGATCTCCTCCGCCAGGCTCAATGTTATTCTGTGCGGTTTACGCGGACAATAATGGCTCATGAGCTGCGTCAATTTATAAAAAAACAGCGCTGAATAATTCCGGCGCTGTTTTAATATTTATGAGCTTTCTTTCTGGATAAAAGTCCACGGCAATACTTCAGAAGAAACATCCCTGCCGTCCAGAATATCAACTAGCTTCTGCGCGGCTATCCTGCCAATGTTCCTGTCCTCATAGGAAAGCGAGGTTATCGGCACCTGGGATATCCAGCTGAGATTGCTGTTGTCGAAGCTGACTACCGCAACGTCCTCCGGAACGCGTCTGCCGGCGGAAAGCAGGCATTTCACAAGCCCGAACGCCACCTCGTCGTTATAGCAAACGACCGCCGTGTTATCGCCGAGGCGCTTTAGTACTTCCTCCGGATCATCGAAGAGTTTTTCCTTTGTCTCCGTGGTGTACCAGAACACGTTCTCGTCGGGGATTATCAGTCCGCTGCGGAACAGCTCCGAAATAAAGCCTGAATACCGCTGATGACCCTGGATATCATCGCTCTTGAAATACCCTGCGATTTTCGTGTGGCCGCGGTCAATAAGATGCCGCACAAGTTCGGCGCCGCCCGCCTGATTGTCCGCGCAGACGGAATACGTGCCGCTGAGGGTCGGGTAATATCCGTTGAAAAAAACTACCGGGATACCCATGCCTATAAGCTTCTCGTACAAATCGAAATTCGGGTTCGGCATTGCGGATTTTGTACCCTCTATCAGTATGCCGTCAACGGGATTTTTTCAGTATTTCTTCGAGAATAGCGCGCTCGTTGCAGACGCGGTTGCGGGTCGCAGAAAGAACCGCGGTGTACTTGTTCTCGGACAGCACTTCGTCCACAGCCCGCAGCTGGCTCGGAAAAATGTAGTCGCTGATGTACGTTGCAACTACCGCTATCTTTCCGGTTCTTGGATTCAGCCGCTTCGGGCGCACCACCGAACCGCTGCCCTGCCGCTTTATTATAAGATCGTCTTCCACCAGGAGCGCCAGTGCCTTGCGTATCGTCTGGCGGCTGACATCGTACTGAGCTGTGAGCAGCTCCTCGGTAGGTATCGCCTGACCCTCAGTATATACGCCGTTTTCAATATCAGTTTTTATTGCCTGCGCGACAGCTTCATATTTAGTCATATATTATCGCCCCTATAAATAAAAAAAAGTACAAATTCAAACTCTGGAAGAATATAAATCCACCTGAGTATATGATACAACTTTGTGCTTGATTTGTCAAGATGTTTTTGTACGGCAGCATATTTGTTTGTAGGGGAAACGCACAATTTGTCACATGTGTACAAAAGTTTTCCTAAAAGAATGTGCATTTTATGTATTGTATTTATCAAGTCTTTGTGCTAAAATAAGAACAACAAACAGAAACGCAGACAAAAATAAGATTTGTAGCAAATATGCTGGGAATTTGTTATAAGCGTTTCAAAACAAAACCACAACGATCATTTTTTATCGGAGGGAAAAGCTATGAAAATCAAGAAGATACTCGCATCGGTACTCGGTCTGGCACTCACTGCAAGCGTACTCGCAGGCTGCAGCTCAGGCAACGGCAGCACTGCTGAATCCGGCAGCAGCGGGTCTGGCTCTGGTTCTGCAAGCGGAGACCTCATCAAAGTAGGAATAATCAACAACGACCCCAACGAGTCCGGCTATCGTACAGCGAACGATAAGGACATGAAGGCTACATTCACAGAGGAAAACGGCTACGACGCTTCCTTTGCATACAGCCTTAAGAACGACGAGCAGATCGCAGCGGCGCAGACATTCATTCAGTCCGAGGTGGACTACCTGCTGATCTCCGCCGCTGGTACTTCCGGCTGGGATTCAGTACTCAAGGACGCTCAGGCTCAGGGAATCAAGGTTATCCTGTTCGACAGAACCATCGACGCTGACGAAAGCCTGTACGAAGCTTCCATCGTATCCGACATGGCTAAGGAAGGTCAGACCGCAGTTGACTGGCTGGCTTCCCAGGGACTTTCGGAGTACAACATAGTACATATCCAGGGCACGATGGGCTCCGCTGCACAGGTCGGCAGAACGGGCGCCCTCGACACCAAGGTAGCCGAGAACGACAGCTGGAACCTCGTTACACAGCAGACCGCTGACTGGAACGCAGAAACAGCACAGCAGATCGTTCAGTCCATCATCGACAGCGGCACTTCCTTCAACGTTATCTACGCCGAGAACGACGATATGGCAAAGGGCGCAGTTGCAGCCCTCGACAAGGCTAACATCTCCCACGGCGTTGGCAAGGACGTTATCGTAATGGGCTTCGACTGCAACAAGTGGGCTCTTGAGAACCTCCTTTCCGGCAGCTGGAACTACGACGGTCAGTGCAATCCTTTCCAGGCTTCCTACATCGACTCCATCATCAAGGACCTTGAGAACGGCAAGTCTCCCGAAAACAAGGTCATCATTATGGACGAGAAGGGCTTCGACGCCTCCACGATCACTCAGGAGGACGTTGACAAGTACGGTATCTGATCGTTCTGAACAGCCTAGCTGAATCAGCTGATCAGCCATGACGGAAACGGTCCGATATGATGGATAGCATATCCCTTGTATCGGACCGTTCTGTTAACTAACAAACCGGAGGCGAAGACAATGCGTGATGAAAATGTTGTTCTCAGGCTAGAGGGCATATGTAAGGAATTCCCCGGTGTGAAAGCGCTCCAGAACGTTGAATTCACACTGCGAAAGGGCGAAATACACGCGCTGATGGGCGAGAACGGCGCTGGTAAATCCACACTTATAAAAGTACTCACCGGTGTATACGAAAAGGACGGCGGCAATATCTATATGTCCGGCAATCCTGAGCCTGTCGTTATCAGATCGACCCAGGACGCCCAGAAAGCCGGAATAAGCACGGTTTATCAGGAGATCACACTCTGCCCGAACCTGACGGTCGCCGAGAATATGTACATCGGCAGATCAAAGGGCGCTTTCACCAAATGGAAGAAGATGTATTCGGACGCCGGAAAGCTTCTGGAATCGCTCGATATCCCGGCAAGTCCGAATCAGCAGCTCGGAAGCTGCTCCCTCGCAGTCCAGCAGATGGTCGCGATAGCCCGTGCGGTCGATATGGACTGCAAGGTGCTTATCCTGGACGAGCCGACTTCCTCCCTGGACGAGCAGGAAGTTGAGAAGCTGTTCAAGCTCATGCTCGACCTCAAGAGCCGCGGCGTTGGAATAATATTCGTAACGCACTTCCTCGACCAGGTTTACGCGGTCTGTGACAAGATAACGGTACTGCGCGACGGTAAATTCGAAGGCGAGTACAATGCGGCGGATCTTCCGAAAGTCGAGCTGGTTTCAAAAATGCTCGGTAAGGACCTCAACAAGCTTTCCGACATGGACAAGCCCCACGAGGTCGAGCAGGAGACAAATGGCGAGGCTCCGGTATTCGAGGCTGAGGGACTTGTCAGCAGCGCCGGCATAGCGCCTTTCAACTTCTCAATAAGAAAGGGCGAGGTAAACGGCTTCACCGGACTTCTCGGCTCAGGCCGAAGCGAATCCGTCCGTGCGATATTCGGTGCGGACAGCATAACCGGCGGCACAGTCAAGATGAACGGCAAGACCGTAAAGATAAGAAAGCCGCTTGACGCAATGAAGCACGGCATAAGCTACCTCCCGGAGGACAGAAAGCACGATGGTATAATCGGCGACCTGTCCGTCAAGGATAACATAATCCTTGCGCTCCAGGTAATGCGCGGAATGTTCCGGCCGATATCCAAGGCGGACGCCGCGAAATATGCCGACGAGTACATAAAGCTGCTGGAAATAAAGACGGCTTCCCCGGATACGCCGATAAAGTCGCTTTCCGGCGGTAATCAGCAGAAAGTTATCCTCGCAAGGTGGCTTCTTGCGAACCCTGTATACCTTATCCTCGACGAACCCACAAGAGGTATCGACGTCGGCACCAAGCTCGAGATACAGAAGCTGGTGCTCAAACTCGCCGCCGAGGGCAAGAGCGTAACGTTCATCTCCTCTGAGATAGACGAAATGCTGAACGTATGTTCAAGACTTATAGTAATGCGCGACAGAAAGACCGCAGGCGAGCTTACCGGCTCCGACCTGAACCAGTCCAAGATAATGGAAACGATCGCAGGAGGTGAAAAGGTTCATGAAAACGCTTGAAAAAACAGGCGGGAACAAGTTCCTTGCTTTTCTGAAAAGAGCGGTCAGGAATCAGATCTTTATTCCGCTGGCAGCGCTGCTGATACTGGTGCTGTTCAACCTGATCGCTGACCCTTCGTTCTTCGCGATCAAATATGCTCCGAACAGCGCCGGCGATATGGTAATTTCGGGCAACATCATCACGATACTCGACAACGCTTCGGAGCTTGCGATACTTGCTATCGGCATGACGCTGGTAACGTCAGCTTCCGGCGGACAGGATATCAGCGTTGGCGCGACTATCGCGGTCGCGGGCAGCGTTGTTCTGAGAGTCCTCTGCGGCGGCGAAGTCAGCCCGGCTGCGCTCCATGCGCCGATAATCGTTGCATTCCTCGCCTGCGTTGTCGTATCAATGCTCCTTGGTGCGTTCAACGGCGCCCTGGTGGCTTACTTCAAGATACAGCCGATGGTCGCAACGCTTATCCTATTCACAGCAGGACGTTCCATCGCGGCATGGATAAACAACAATCAGCTCCCCGTCATCAATGATGAGAGCTTCGGCTGGTTCGGCAACTTCATTCCCGGACTGCCGCTTCCGACCCCGATATTCATTGCGGCGATATGCATTATAATCATTGCTCTGGTGCTCCGGTTCACAAAGCTGGGACTTTTCACCCAGGCGGTCGGCATAAACTCCGAATCCTCCAGACTTAACGGTCTGAACCCTGCGCGCATCAAGTTCATGACCTACGTCATACTTGGTCTGTGCGTTGCAGTCGCAGGCTTCATCAAGGTCAGCCGTATCTCCTCCATCAACTACTCGGTAGTTGCAAAGGACATCGAGATGGACGCTATCCTTGCGGTAGCACTCGGCGGAAACGCCCTCAGCGGCGGCAAGTTCAACATGGCGTCCTCGATACTCGGCGCTTATGTTATCCAGTTCTTGACAACGACCCTTTACAAATTCGATGTGCAATCCGATGCACTTCCGGCATACAAGGCGGTAGTAGTAATTATCCTGGTAGTTCTCAGCGCTCCCACTGTACGAAACAAGCTCGCAGCTTTCCGCAAGAAGATAGCTTCCCGCAGAAATCCCGTCAAGGAGGCGAATTAGTATGAAATTTCTGAAAAACGCCAACGGCAGTTCACGGAGATTATCTGACTCTAATCTGCTTCTGGTCATCACCATTGCGATATTCGTTGTAATGTATATCTGCGCAGTGGCGTTCATCGGCTCCGGCTTCACGAAGGTGCAGACCTTCTTCAACATACTCAACGAAAACGCGGCTCTGATAATCCTCTCCTGCGGAATGAGCCTTGTAATGATAACCGGCGGTATCGACATCTCGGTCGGCGCGGTTACGGCGCTGGTATGTATGTGCTGTGCAATGAACCTCGACTACGGCGGAGGCAATGTAGTGACCTCTATTCTCATAGCCCTTGGAATAGGCACCGCTTTCGGACTTGTTCAGGGTTATCTGATAGCGTATCTGGAGATACAGCCGTTCATCGTAACGCTGGCGGGAATGTTCTTCGCAAAGGGCATGACCACCATCGTCAACGCAACGCAGTTCAACGTTGAGAACGAAGAATTCCAAGCACTCAAGGAAACAAGAATTTCACTCCCCGGAATAGGTTCCACCAACAAGCATGGCGTATTTGTTCCGGCGTACATAGAAATAGGCGTGGTAGTCGCGCTGCTGATAGTTGCGATACTGTTCGTGTTCCTCAAGTGGGGCAGGCTCGGACGCGGTTTCTACGCTATCGGCGGCAACAGCCAGAGCGCAAATATGCTCGGCATCAACGTCAAGCGCACAAAGTTCTTCGCTTACCTGATGTGCGGAGTGCTCGCAGGTATAGGCGGCTTTGTTTACTTCCTTCATGTCGGCTCCGGTTCACCCTCCCATGCAAGCGGAGCCGAGATGAACGCGATCGCTTCCTCCATCATCGGCGGCACGATGCTCTCCGGCGGTTCGGGCAACATAATAGGAACGCTGTTCGGCGTCATCTCGCTGAGTACGATAAAGAACATCGTTTCCTCCCTCGGACTTGACGACGCATGGTGGACGAATATTACCGTTGCGGCAATGATCTGCCTGTTCCTTGTTATCCAGAGCGTTGTTCTTTCCAGAAAGAACAAGAAAAAGGCATAAACACAAGCCGCGCTGAATACTTGTTCGGTGCGGCTTTTCTGTGAAGGAGAATTATTATGAACAAGATATACTTTGTTACCGGAAGCCAGGATCTTTACGGCGAGGAGACCCTCGCGCAGGCTGCCAGGGACAGCGCCAAGATGGCTGATTTCCTGAACGAAAAGCTCTCGGACATCGCGGAAGTCATATTCCAGCCGGTGGTAAAGACCGCCGACGAAGCCGAGGACATCTGCGTGCGCGCCTCCTCCGACAGGGAGTGCATAGGCGTTATCATGTGGATGCACACGTTCTCACCCGCCAAGATGTGGATAAGAGCGCTGAAAGCCCTGAAAAAGCCAATGCTCCACCTGCATACGCAGTTCAACGAGAAGCTCCCCTACGACAGCATCGACATGGACTTCATGAACCTCAACCAGTCTGCGCACGGCGACCGCGAGTTCGGGTTCATCTGCACAAGGCTCGGCATTAAGCGCGAGGTCGTTGCAGGCTACTATCAGCACGAGGACGTTATAGAGAAGATCCGCAGATTCGCTCATGCGGCTTCCGCAGTATCTTTCAGCAGGACTTTGAGAGTTGCAATGCTTGGAAACAATATGCGTGATGTCGCAGTCACTGACGGCGACCGCGTTGAAAGCGAGATACGCTTCGGCTGGAACGTGAACTACTACGGTATAGGCGACGTAGTGGAGATCGCCGACAGCGTTACCGAATCCGAGATAGACGCTAAAATGGCTGAATACACCGAAAAGTACACGATGGCGACGGACAACATCGCCGCTGTCCGCGAGCAGGCTAAATATGAAGCGGCTCTCGACAAGTTCATCGCACGGGAAAATATAGGCGCGTTCACCGATACGTTCCAGGATCTCCACGGGCTGAACCAGCTCCCCGGAATCGCGGCGCAGAATCTCATGGCAAAGGGCGTGGGCTTCGGTCCGGAGGGCGACTACAAGACTGCGGCTCTCGGCGCGGTTCTGTTCAGAATGTCCGAGGGAAGAAAGGGTTCCACCGGATTCATGGAGGACTACACCTACGATCTCACTTCCGGCGAGGAGCTGGAACTTGCGGCGCATATGCTAGAGGTATCTCCGGTGTTCGCGGCAAACAAGCCTGAAATTCAGGTGCACCCGCTTGGTATCGGCGGGAAATCCGACCCGGCGCGCCTTGTATTCGACGGCATTGACGGCGAGGGTATCGCGGTTTCCATGATAGACCTTGGCGACAGATTCCGTCTTGTATGCGCTGAGATCACGCTTGTAAAGCAGCCTGCCCCCATGCCGAAACTCCCTGTCGCAAGACTGATGTGGAAGCTGAAGCCCGATTTCGCTACCGGCGCGGCTGCGTGGATATACGCCGGCGGCGCACATCATGCGGTAGTTTCCACGGCGCTCACTGTCGATGATATCCGCCTGTTTGCAAAGATGACGAATACGGAGCTTGTGGTCATCGACGACAAGACCGACATAAACAGCTTTGAGCAGCAGCTTGCATTACTTGACGCTGCCGCGGCTCTCAAGAGGTGATAGTATGACGATACAGGAAAAAATACAGAATAAGAAAACCTATCTTGGCATAGAATTTGGCTCCACCAGAATAAAGGCGGTTCTCATCGACGACACGTTCGCGCCTGTCGCTTCCGGAAGCCACGACTGGCAGAACCGCTACGAAAACGGCGTGTGGACCTACTCCCTGGATGACATCACCACCGGATTACAGCACTGCTACGCAAGCCTTGCGGAGGACGTCAAGAGCAAATACGGCGTGGTTCCCACGGGCTACGGCGCAATGGGAATATCCGGCATGATGCACGGCTACATGGCGTTCGATAAGGACGACAACCTGCTGGTTCCGTTCCGCACATGGAGAAATACCATCACCGAACCGGCGGCTTCCGAACTGTCGGAACTTCTCGGATTCAATATCCCCCAGCGCTGGAGCATTGCGCACCTCTACCAGGCGGTGCTCAACGGCGAGGAGCACGTCAAGGATATCGCGCACATCAACACCCTGGCAGGATTTATCCACTACCAGCTGACTGGAAAGCGTCAGGTCGGCGTTGGCGAAGCCTCCGGAATATTCCCGGTTGAGGGTATCGGGTACAATGCGGAATACATCGCGAAGGTAGATAAACTGCTTGCTGATAAGGGATTCTCCGGAAAGCTGACGGACATTCTCCCCGGGGTGCTCAACGCAGGCGCAAGGGAAGCCGCGCTGACCGCCGAGGGAGCAAAGTTCCTCGACCCGACAGGCACGCTCCTGCCCGGAGTTCCCGTCTGCCCGCCGGAGGGCGACGCAGGCACCGGAATGGCGGCGACAAACAGCGTACTCCCGCGCACGGGTAACGTGTCCGCCGGAACTTCCATTTTTGCAATGCTCGTCCTTGACAAGCCGCTGAAGGGTTACTACCCGGAGATAGACGTAGTGACCACCCCGGACGGCGCTCCGGTTGCAATGGTTCACTGCAACAACTGCTCCTCCGAGCTGGACGCATGGGTGAAGATATTCGGCGAATTTGCGGAACTGAGCGGTCACCCCATCGCAAAGCCTGCGCTTTATGACATGCTGTATTACCACGCGCTGACCGGCGACCCGGACTGCGGCGATACCGTTGTGTACAACTTCCTTTCCGGCGAACCTGTCGCGGGCGCTGAGAACGGCAGACCGATGTACTTCCGCACCCCGGACGGCAAATTTAATCTCGCGAACCTGTTCCGCGCGGAGGTATACTCCACGATGGCGGCGCTGAAACTCGGCATGGATATCCTGTTCGACAAGGAGCAGGTTTCCGTTGACAAAATAACCGGACATGGCGGTCTGTTCAAGACGAAGGGAGTTGCTCAGCAGTTCCTTGCGGACGGTCTGGGCTGCGCCGTATCGGTAATGAAGACCGCCGGAGAGGGCGGTGCCTGGGGAATGGCTCTGCTGGCGGCTTACTCCGTATGCGGCGGCGGAAAATCCCTGCCGG
>ERZ773157.2765-NODE-2765-length-13045-cov-2.900924_pt1 | contig 13045 bp, 8 predicted proteins | sample MGYA00511480_ERZ773157 | MGnify/ENA primary metagenome ERZ773157 (study PRJEB29015, sample SAMEA2737863) | human gut metagenome | biome: human gut; feature: human-associated habitat; material: faeces | place: China | collected 2012 ... | reverse complement strand
GGAGGAGTCCTCCTGACCAAAGCTTCGTCGAGCACATATACTTTCACGCCATGGTCGTAATAAAAATCACGGCCGAATTGCTTATAAAACTCATCTTCTCCGTTCGCTTGCCGACGTTCATACGGAATTTGAATCTCAGGCGCCAGATATACTTCCGAATCGATAATCACTTCTACCCCTTTTCTCCCTTTACTATTTCTGGCCTGTACAATGAAACCGGTATTCTCGGGGAAAGAAATTCTTTCCACCAAAAAATGCCCTGTGCTATCCGCCTGCAATACATCGAACTGCATATTTGTCGACAGCAAAGTCAATTGTGCATCTTTTGCCTCTTTTCCCCAGAAGTTTTTTACTCTCCCCGAAATAGTCTGTCCGCGTTCCATATAATAATCGAGTTGTTCAAACTCTCCGGCAGCGACAGCACCGACATCGAAACGAGTCCATCCCTGTGTCAGCAGCAGAAGATCCAGACAACGGTCCGTAGCCCGGTTTACCTCCCGGAAATAAAAGCCCGGATCTTCGATATACCCTTTCAGATCGGAATTCAGCAGCAGTTCAGAAACAATATTGTCCTGCAGGGAATCACGCAACACAGCAGCATCGTCCGTCACAGACAGCGAAAAACGCCCCTCCCTCAGCGAATCACTGCTTAAAATAAGTTCAACATCGACCGCTTCCCGGCTCATATATCCGTCCCGATCCGTTCCGATACGAAGATCCGTTTTTTCCGGATGACGGATAAAACATAACCTTTGGCTATAGATCCGGCAACGATAATCCATAAGACACAAATGCAATATTCCCTCCGGGAAATTAACGGCCGACAGTTTTCCATGCAACTTTCCCTCCAGGGGAGTACATACTAGTAATTGCCCCCGGGTATGGGCTATCAGATACAGACTATCCGGCAATACCGCCTGTTCTCCTCCGATCACCCGATAAGACAGTTCACGGCCATTTTGCCGGATACTCAAAGCTATACCGGACCGGTTCTCTTCGGGCAGAAAAAATTTTTTTTCCAGTCCCTGAGCAGACTTCACCTTCACGTAATACGTTTTTCCACTTTCCAACGGACTGTTCAACCATCCCATACCATGATGAATACTCCGGACAATATCCACGATACTATCCCGTTCGTCATACAGATAGCCTTCCACATCGACAGATAACCCATCTTTACCGATCGCTTTAAAAGCGACGGTTTGCCTTGTCCCCGGAATAAACTCCCCGCCTTCAGGAAAAAACGACACAGCATAATCGAGCGTATCGGCAGGCAAATGAATAGTCCGGCTGAATTCATAAGGGATATCGTTCGAAAAACGAATCCGGACATCCGAAGGATCTGCCAACTCCCCTATATTAATCCTGACCTTTCCGGATTCATCCGTTCGCCGGCGGTGTACTTTGCCCTCTTTGTCCTTACCGATCGACTGATAATCGACAGCCAGCTTCCGGTAAGGTTCCTTCCGGGAATTCGACAACCGGACAACCGCATATTTTTCTCCTTGTTCTTCCTGGTAAGTGACTCCGGTCAACACCTTCGAATCCGACGGATTGATTAAATGGATTCTCTTTTTATAAATATAGTCTTCCCCCAGATTCTGCATCCAGTAAGAATAACTCCGCAAAAAATATTCCCCCTGACGAATATCCTCCGGTACCTTTAAATAGCCGGCAAAAACAGAATCGATCAAGGCCAGCTTCACCTTTTTAAGCACCGAATCCCGGCGGTTGACCAGATCGACATACACGAAACGGCTATAAGGAGAAGGCCGGTGGGTAGCCGCATCGACCAGAAAAGCCCGGAACCGGATCGTATCTCCGGCATGATAAGATGGACGGTCGGTATGCAACCAAACCTTTTCCTGCATTCTGGCCTGTCGTAAAACCATAAAGTTGTGAACGACCCGGGTAAAAAAATCCGGATTGTCCGAAGCTGTGAATCCGACGATACAACAACTTACCACCAGCCAGAATAAAAAACGTTTCATGTCATAGAAATATTTCCGGTTCCCGTCGGGTACTGAAATTCTTAAACAACAGATCGGTATAAGGAGTCTCGAACAAACGCGCCTCATTAGGACATTGCTTTACACACGCACAACACTTTATACAACGCCCGGCATCGCTGACGATCTCTTCTTCCAAACGAATAGCCTGCACCGGACAAATCCCGATACAAAATCCGCATTGCGTGCATAATTCAGCTACCGTCTCAGGAGTCTGAGGGGTTTTGGGACCTTTTACTTTATAGGGGAAATTTCCTTTTACCACGATAGGGGCCACTTCATCCAAAGTCTGAAAACGGTTCAATAACCGCCCTACTTGCTCACCGAAAGCCCGCGCTTTCTGTAAATCCGGATTATCCGGCCTTCCTCCGGCTATCGGCCGGTCGGGTCTGCTATAAGAATGTTCACCGATAAAAGCAGCGCCGGCAACAGGCACAAACCCGTGAGCCACACACCAATCCCTCAATTCCAGCAAAGCATCGTCGTAATCCCGGTTACCATAAACGACCACCGCAACGGCAGGTGAATCCTGTCCGTAAATGCCTTCCATCCGCTCCAAAGCTGTTTCTGCGATACGTCCCCCATATACCGGAACGACAATTACCGTGATTCCGGAATGAATCGTGAGGTTTTCCTCCGGTTTTTCATAAGTCAGATCGGTTTCCGAAACGTGCCCGGTTCCCAGACCTTGCAAAACGGTCTCACCAATCATATGAGAAGAATGAGTCGGAGAAAAACAAATGAGATGTGCGTAATCGTAAGTCATAGAATAAAATGTTGATTTTTCTTTTGCAAAAATAACATTAGTTACCATTTCTCCAAACGGAACCGATGAAAACCTGACATTTTTTCCAAAGGCTCAAGGACTTGCAGAGAGAATAATCAGTTTGTAGATAAATGTATGACATTTTATGGAATTTACACTACTTTTGTGGACTTAATCATACGAAATCTATCTTGGCAGATCTGTTTCCCAATTATACCGAAGAAAAACAAAGCATCCGCAAGTTCTTCAGGAGCTATGTTTACCCGGCTATGTTCAACATGGTGGTCATGGCCTTGTACAACATAGTCGACCGGATATTCATCGGGCAGGGAGCCGGCGCTTTGGCTATCTGCGGACTGGCCCTGACGCTTCCTTGTGTTTCTTTGTTGAGTACCGTCGGCACCCTGACCGGAGTCGGAGCTGCTGCCCGCATTTCCACTTCGATTTCTTTAGGCAACCGTTCCCTGGCCTGCCGTATCCTGGGAAATGCCACTGTATTGAATATCCTGTTATCTACGATTCTGATCGTTTACTCCCTGTATCATCTGGACTTTATCCTGGATATCTTCGGAGGAAGCGGGCAAACTATCCCCTATGCCCGTAAATACATGTCCATTCTGATCCCGGCCAGCTTGCTGACGAATCTGAATTTCACCTATTGCCATGCCATCCGTGCCTCCGGTTTTTCCCGCAAATCGATGACCATCGTCTTCGCGGGAGTGATTGCCAATATTATCCTGGACCCGATCTTCATTTTCGGTTTCGGCCTGGGCATTGAAGGAGCAGCCATTGCAACAGCCCTATCTATGTGTATCAGCTCAGTATTGGTGATCCGTCATTTCAGAAGTCCGTCCAATATCCTGAAACTCCAAAGTAAATGTTTCTCTCCCCGGTTTCCGATCTTAGTTTCCATCGTCGGAATCGGTATGGCCGCTTTTATCATGAACATCACCACAGGTATGGTGAATATTATTATGAACCGCTATCTGGAAAACAACGGAGGAGATTACGCTATCGGAGCCTATGGGATCATCAGTAGTTATTCCATCCAGGTCTCTATGTTGCTCATGGGAATATGCCAGGGCATGCAGTCTGTCATCGGTTATTTTTATGCGGCGGGCCATCGGCAGATGACGCTCCATATCCTGCGGAAAGCCATCCGTACGGGAAGTCTGATCGCCTGTTGCGGCTTTATAATCGGCGAAGCATTCGCTCCCTGGTTGGTCAAAGCCTTTACTTCCGATCCGACGCTGCTACAACTCAGCGAAGAGGGGCTGCGGTATACTTTTCTCGCCATGCCCCTGTTAGGGTTTCAACTGATCGTCACCAGCTATTTCCAGTCGATCCGGCAGGCACCTAAAGCCATCACCATGAATATTTCCCGTCAATTTTTATTTCTGATCCCGGCCCTGGGACTGTTTTCACACTGGTGGGGACTGACAGGCATCTGGCTGGCCATCCCCTTCGCCGACCTGATGGCCACACTGATCGCCCTCTTTTTCTTATGGCGGACCGACCGGAAAGCGGATTAATGGATCAGTTCGTATACATTCATTTCCTCCCCCACTACCCAAACCAGATCGCCGGCTTCGAACACCGTATCGGCATCCGGATTTCTTAACGAGGCCGCTCCCCGTTCCACACCGACTACGACACATTTGTATTTGTCCCGGATACCGGAATCCCGGATACTCTTTCCGTTAAAAGGAGAATCTTCGGTGACCACAAACTGTTTCAGGCATACTTCGCTCTGTGTCAGGTCTGAATCCATCGGTGGCAAGGTCATGGACTGCAGTTTACTCCCAAAACGTTCCAGCTGCTCGTCACTACCGATCACCTGTACCCGGTCTTGTGGAAACAAGCGTTCTTTACCACCCGGAATATTGATACAACTCTGTCCCCTGAAAACAGCGACGACCATCACCCCGAAGCGACTTCCCAAAGCCAGATCGGCCAACGTATATCCGGCCCACAACGATTCGGACGGAATTATAAAATCGGCCATATGTAAATCCCGTGACAGCAGATGTCCGGCAAATTTCGGAGGCAGCCGTGTTCCGGCATGCCGGGCATACACCTCTCTTACCCGGAAATTCCGCAAAAAATGCCGTTCGATCTGGATAGACTGCTTTTTCAGGTAACGGGAATAAAACATCCCGGCCACCAACACGCAAGCCACTCCCAGTAACAAAGCGATAGAAGCTTTAAAAAGCGACACGATCACCACCATGACATACAATATCGCTATCACGAAACGGAATATGACCAGCGACACCAAATAAGCCCGGCTAAAATATCCATCGTTCCACAGGGTTTGAAATTCGGCCGAATGGTTTTTCTTGGCTACGATAGCCCGCAAAAAAGGTGCGATCAATAACAAAATCAGAACGGCACACAACAACCCTCCCCAAAAGCCGGGCAGCGATCCCCGGATCAAGGGCACCAGAAATTGAAACGAGAGAATCAGAATAGCGATGATGATCACCGAATAAATTACCATTATCCGGATCAGCGAGGTCAGTAAACGCTTCCAGTTACTTTCATGATTGACCACCCGGGTACCGGAAGTATAATGCTCGATAAAACGCTTCCATTTCCGTGGCAAATGCTTTTCGACATAGGGATAAGCCGGCTCGGCAGCCCGGATCATATAAGGAGTCAGAAAAGTCGTTATGACGGCTACAGCGATCACGATCGGGTACAAAAAATTACTGGTCACCTGCATCGTCATACCCAGACCGGCAATAATAAAAGCGAACTCCCCGATCTGGGTCAGACAAAATCCCGACTGCAAAGCCGTCTTCAGCGGTTGCCCGGCCAATACCACTCCCAGGGTACCGAATACCGACTGTCCGACCAAAACGGTAAGCGTAATAATCACAATCGGCCAGATATATTGGGCGATCATCCCCGGATCGACCATCATCCCCACTGAAACAAAGAATATCGCGGCAAACAAATCTTTCACCGGTTTCACCAGACGTTCAATCTTTTCCGCTTCGATCGTCTCGGCCAGAATAGACCCCATCACGAAAGCCCCCAAAGCAGAAGAGAAACCGACGGCTGTAGCGAACACTACCATCAGGAAACACAAACCGAGAGAGACGATCAGCAAGGTCTCGTCGCCCATCAGCAAACGGGTACGCCTGAAAAAAGTAGGAATAATATAAATCCCGGTCAGGAACCACAACAGCAAAAAGAACAAGAGTTTCCCGATACTATACACCATTTCCATCCCTTCGAAATTCTTACTGACAGCCATCGTAGAAAGCATCACCATCAAGACGATAGCGACCAGGTCCTCGATGACTAAAATTCCGAACACCAGCCCCGTAAAACGTTGTGTCCGCAACCCCAAATCCTCGAAAGCCTTATAGATAATCGAAGTCGACGACATGGCCAGCATACCTCCCAGAAAGATACTGTCCATCTGTTTCCATCCCATCGCTACCCCGACGATAAAACCCAAAACCACCATACCCACAATGATAGTCAGAGCAGCGATGATAGCAGGACCTCCTACCTTCATTAACTTTTTAAAACTGAATTCCAATCCCAAAGCAAACAACAGGAATACCACCCCGATATCTGCCCAGGTCTGAATATTTCCGCTGTCGATAACCGTCGGGGTTAACGTGATATGCGGTCCGGCAAGAATACCGGCCACGATATACCCTAATACCGACGGTTGTTTCAGACGCTTGAATATCAGGGTCATCAATCCGGCTGAAGCCAGTATAAGAGCCAGATCCGTAATTAATGTAGGTAAGTGTGACATAAACCACGTAATTTGGCCACAAAATTAGCATTTAAACCCTAATTCCGTTCACTTGATCGTCCGCTTATTGAGGAATTCCATAAATTTATCTTTCGAGGAATCTGCTATCGGAATATAAGTCTTTCCGAAAACGATCCGGTTTCGCTCGATGACAGTGATCCGATTCAGATTGACGATAAAAGAACGGTGTACCCGGCAAAAAGAAGCCGGCAACATCTCTTCGAGGGATTTCATACTGATAAGAGAAACGATAGGCGAAGTCACCCCTTCGAGGTATATTTTTACATAATCTTTCAAACCCTCGATATAACAAATTTTAGCCAGTTCGACCTTGACCAGTTTATAGTCCGATTTCACAAAAATACAATCCTCTTCCAAACAGGCTCCCTGCATTTCACGGTTTTTCTCAAACCAATTCAAAGCCTTGTTAGCAGCCTTTAAAAATTCAGGATAGCTGATCGGCTTCAATAAATAGTCCAGCGCATCCACCCGGAAACCTTCCAAAGCATACTGTTCGAAGGCGGTTGTAAAAATCACTTTGATCTGTTTATCCAAAACCCGGGACAATTCCAACCCATTCAGTTCAGGCATCTGGATATCGAGGAAGATCAGATCCACCGCCTCTTCGCGTAACACCTGCAACACCTCCAAAGCATTCGAGCAACGGGCAACCAATTTCAAAAAAGGTGTCCGCTTGACGTAACTCTCCATCAAATCCAAAGCCAAAGGCTCATCATCGACTATCAAACAATTCAGTTCCATCCGTTTCAACTTCCGATCTTTAATTGAGCGACAAATTCATTTCCCTCCCGTTCTGTCCGCAAATCATATTTTCCGGGATACAATAAATCCAGTCGTTTTTTTAAATTTTCCAGTCCGATCCCCGATCCGCTCCGGTCGGTTTCTTTCTTGGGAAAATAACTGTTTTCAATGTAACAGCAGATTCCTGAATTTTCCAACCAATTGAAACGGATATGAATAAAAGAAGGCTCCGTGGGGCTCACTCCGTGTTTAAAAGCGTTTTCGATCAAAGTGATAAACAACAACGGAGCGACCAGCACACCTTTCCCATCGTCCGGCAAATCGACCTTCAACTCTACATTTCCCGACAACCTCAGACTCATCAACTCGATATAACTCTTCATGAAATTCAATTCATGATCGAGCGATACGAATTTCTGATTGTCTTCATACAGCACATGCCGCAACAGCCGGCTCAGATCATGGACGGCAAACTGGGCCCGGTCAGGATCGATAGCGATCAGGGAATAAATATTATTGAGGGTATTGAACAGGAAATGAGGGTTCAGCTGGCTTTTCAGATTCTGCAATTCCGCTTCGGAACGGGCATTTTCCAATTCTTTTTTTTCTTGCTCGAGGATATACCAGTTTTCGGTCATCCGGATAGCGACACTCAGAGCCGACACCAAAGCCATCATCACTCCATCCCGGATAATAAAAACACTCCGTGGAGGAAAAGGTCTCGAATGCCTCGGTCCCTCATTGACAAAATGAATAAAATAATACTCCTGCCATCCATGTAAACATAAGCTCAGCAACACAAAAAGGAATAAATTGACAATAATAAATACCAATAACCTTTTCCGGAACAACAAGCGATCGATAAAAATAAAATAATTGGCATAAAATACAGTAATAAAAGCGATGGGAACACCGACATACCCCAGAAATTTAACCCAGGTCATCGGATTTCCCTCTTTCCAGGTGAAAAAAAGAGGGAAGCCGAATACCAATCCCCAGCCGATCACCTGGATCAGAAACTTTAAAATTTTATTCTTGTCACTCATATTACAAAGATAAAGATTTATTTGTTTATTTACCGGATCAACCGGTAAATAAACTACTCATACCGGATCGCTTCGATCGGATCGAGATTAGAAGCTTTCTGTGCCGGATACCAACCGAAGAAGATTCCCGTCACCGTACAGACCACAAACGACAGTACGACAGAATACAGCTGCACATATACCGGCCATCCCGCAACCAACTTGACCACCCACGAGGCTCCGATACCGAACACCACACCGATCAATCCACCGGTCACACTGATCAGAATCGCCTCGATCAGGAACTGGGCCAGAATATCCCGCCCCTTCGCTCCGATAGACATTCTCAGTCCGATTTCCCGGGTACGTTCGGTTACCGACACATACATGATGTTCATAATCCCGATACCGCCGACCAGTAAAGAGATCCCCGCAATACACGCCAACAACATCGTCATCATGTCCGTTGTGGAATTCATCATCGAGCTCAGTTCTTGTTGGGAACGGATGTTAAAATCATCGTCATCCGATTCTTTCAGCCTGTGATTCCTGCGCAGGATACTCGCAATCTCCTCTTCTGCCAGTTCGGTCTGATCTTCAGAAAGCGCCGAACAGAATATACTTTGTAAATGGGTGATGGCCAGGATACGTTTCTGGACGGTTGTATAAGGTGCTAAGATAAGATCATCCTGGTCCATCCCCATTGTATTATAACCTTTCGATGTCAGGACTCCGATAATACGGAAAGGTATTTTTCCGAAGCGGATAATTTGCCCCACCGGATTTTCCCCATTGGTAAACAGATTATCCACGATCGTTTTCCCGACGACACAGACTTTCGCCGATCCGAGAATATCCTCCTCCGTAAACATATCCCCTTCCGCCAGGGTATATTTACGAATTTCAAGATAATCCGGATTTATCCCATAGATACTGGTCGGATAATTATTGGATCCGTAGATCGCTTGTCCACTGCTACTCACCGATGGCGAACAAGCCGAAACATAACGGGTTTCATCGACAATCGCCTGATAATCGTCCAGTTTCAGACTTTGCATGGCAGCCGGATCTTGCCGTACCCCTCCCCGCATATCCGCACCCGGATGAATCATGATCATATTAGAACCCATCTCCGCGATCTGAGCACGGATACTCCGCTTAGATCCCTGACCGATAGCCAGCATGGTAATCACCGAAGCGACACCGATAATGATCCCCAACCTCGTCAGAAATCCCCGCATCTTATTATTTCCCAGGGCCCGCAAAGCAATCCTGAATAAATTCGCAAAATTCATTGTATTTCGATTTAATTAATCCTCATTCTTCGGTAAAGCGGCCAGCGTCTCTTTGGCCGAAGCAATCTTTTCGTTCCGGGTATCCTGAATCACCCGCCCATCCTTCAACACGATAGTCCGGCTGCTATACGCCGATAATTCGGGATTATGGGTGACAAAAACAATAGTCCTTCCCCGGGCATACAATTCCTGAAACAACGTCAGAATCTCGAAAGAAGTACGGGTATCCAGGTTTCCCGTAGCCTCATCGGCCAAAATCAATACCGGATCGTTCACCAACGCCCGGGCTATAGCCACCCGTTGCTGCTGTCCTCCGGACATCTGATTCGACTTATGATACAACCGGTCATGTAACCCTACCGAATCGAGCGCTTCTATCGCCCGTCTTTCCCGTTCCTTAGCCGAAACCGCCGGATTATACATCAACGGAAGCTCGACATTCTCGATCGAAGTAGTCTTCGGAAGCAGGTTATAAGACTGGAATACAAAACCGATCTTATGATTCCTCAGCTCCGCCCGCTCATTCTTTCCCATCTGCCGGACCGAATACCCGTCCAGCCAATACTCCCCGGCTGTCGGCGTATCCAGACACCCCAGCACATTCAGTAAAGTAGATTTCCCCGATCCGCTGGTCCCCATGATCGTCACGAATTCTCCCGGCTGAATAGCAAAGGATACCCCCCGCAAAGCATGTACCGTCTCATTTCCTACCAGAAAATCACGCTTGATATCTTTTAATTCAATTATAGCATTCATTGTGTGTGAGTTATTGAGTTACTGAGTTGCTGAGTTATTGAGTTACTGAGTTACTGAGTTATTGAGTTACTGAGTTACTAAGTTGCTGAGTTAATGAGTTACTAAGTTCCTCTACTTTCTAAATCATCGATTTACCTTCTCCACCAATTTCCCGCAACTCCCCCTTATCTCCTCCTCCCCATCTTTTAGCCTATAGCTTCCAGCCTATAGCCTTTTACATTTTACTTCTTACTCTTCTTATCTTGTCCCGGTGGTTTCGGCATAAAGGGACTGGATTCTGTTTCTCCGGGTTGCGGAGTTCCCATCGCTTTTTTACCGGATTGTTCCATCGCCACGACAATCTCGTCTCCCTCAGCGAGACCACCGGTGATCTCCAGGAGTGAAGTCGTCGCAGTAGCCGTCTGTACTTCTTTTTCTTCCAACGTTTGTCCATTCTTCACCCACACTGTTTTCTGTAAGGCAGAATTATCCACATGGATCGGTTTCAGTACGATTCCATTAGCTTCGGCCAAAGCCTGATCGGGCATAAATTTCAATGCTTTGGGAGGAATAGTCAATACGTTATTCTTCTCCAGTGTATAAATCGACACGGTAGCCGTCAATCCCGGTTTCAGTTTCAGATCCGGATTAGGTGCACTGATCACCACTTCGTAGGTCACCACATTCGATTCCACGGTAGCCTCCAGCCGTACCTGAGTCACAACCCCTTCGAACGCATCGTTCCGGTAGGCATCTACGGTAAAGGTAACCCGCTGTCCTTCGCGTATTTCGCCGATATCGGCCTCGTCCACGTCTGCAATCACCTGCATCTCCGTCAAATCTTTAGCAATGGTAAACAAAGTCGGAGTTTCGAATCCGGCAGCCACCGTCTGTCCTTCTTCCACTTCCCTACTGATAACGACACCGTCTATCGGACTGGTAATCACGGCATACCCCAAATTTCTTCTCACCTTTACAATATCGGCTTTCGACTTTTCATAGGCACTTTTAGCCTTTTCATAATTATACGTCGCCTCTTCATAATCGCTGTCGCTGATCAGTTGCTTTTCGAACAGCACTTTACTGCGGGCATAATTTTTTTGCTGATACTCGTATTCTGCTTTGGCATTCGCCAGCTGAGCTTCCTGCGATTCCAGTTCTACCTGTAAGGTCACCTTATCCATCTCGGCAATCAGCTGCCCTTTTTTCACAACACTATTGTAGTCGACATAGATACGGTCGATGATACCCGAAACCTGCGTACCGACATCCACCTTGGTCACCGGCTCTACCGTCCCTGTCGCCACTACGACATCCGTCATCGAATTACGGGTCACTTTTTCAGTCTGAAAACTGATTTTCCCTTTTGAAGAAGTACCCATAAAGAAATATCCGCACAAGGCCAGAACTACGATAGCTCCCCCGATCGTTATTAATTTCCCTTTTTTCATATATTCTTTTTTATATTGTCATACAATCACTTGGTTCTCACATACCTCTATCATTGGATACTGATCTCTATACCCTGATAGAAATTCAACAATTGCTGATTCAGGATCGCCATATATTTGGCTTGTATCAACTCGAGCCGGGCAGCCAGCAAGTTGTTTTTCTCCGTCATCAATTCTACCGTATTTTTTGCTTTCAGGAAAAACTGTTCCTGAGTAAGCTCGAAAGACAATTCTGTAGCGGTCAGATTCTCCCGGGCCGAACGGAAACGGTTCTGCGCCGATACCGCATCCTGATAAACCGTCTCTACCGATTTCAGTAATTCTTTCTGTACGTTCTCATAATTGAGTTGGGCATTCTCGATATTCAGTTTAGCCAGATTGACCGCCGTCTTGGTCGAACGTTTATTAAAAATCGGTATATTCAGCGTCAAACCGATATTTTCACTCCAATTGTGTTTCGTCTGCGTCCCGAACCCCGTGCCGATACCCGAAGCATGACTGGTTCCTAAACCGGCAGACAAGGTAACGTCAGGTAAATATCCCGCCCACGCTTTCTCCTTCTCCAGATTCGCTACCCGGATATTCAATTGGTTGTATTTCACTTCCGGCATGATTCCCAGCGAAGTCAGGTAAACACTCTCTTTAGACGGTAAAACGACCAACACGCTTTCATCTGTCAATTGCGGAATAGCCAGTTCCATCTGGTCGTTCACCCCTAATTCGAGCAATTGTTTCAATTCCAGCTGAGCGTTTGCGAGCGTTGTCCGGGCTACAACCAACTGATATTTATCGGTGGCATACTGAGCTTCCAGCTGAGCGAGATCGGCTTTCGATAATGCTCCTGCCTCCAATAAAGCTTTGCCACGATCCCGCTGGGCTTTGGAAACTTCTACCGTCCCTTCGTTAATTTTCACCGCTTCGTCAGCATACAATACCTGGACAAATGCTTGGGTAATCGCCAGTTCGATGTTATTTTCAGATTCCTTGATCGTCAACCCCTGCACCTCATTTTGCAGGTCCATCTGTTGTACGTTCTTCCGGATTTTTCCTCCTTCGAACAGAGATACGGAAGAATTCAGGTTATAACTTCCGGAATACGAATTTTTATCACCGGCTTCGGGACGGGGACGGTTCACATAATTGTGAGCCGTTGTAAAAGAAAGAGAAGGCTGATACTGTTAACAGTGTTGCCTCTTTCTACAAGATTAAGAACGCCAAGTGTAT
>ERZ773157.2764-NODE-2764-length-13045-cov-4.057737_pt1 | contig 13045 bp, 8 predicted proteins | sample MGYA00511480_ERZ773157 | MGnify/ENA primary metagenome ERZ773157 (study PRJEB29015, sample SAMEA2737863) | human gut metagenome | biome: human gut; feature: human-associated habitat; material: faeces | place: China | collected 2012 ... | reverse complement strand
GGCGAACATCGTTCGCCCGGGATACCCGGAAACACATCAACGGGCAAACCATGTTCGTCTCTACAAAGACGTTGGGAGATTATGCAATATAATCCCGACCTCTGCTCCTCACGGAGCATCCACCTCAGCACAAGGCACACCCTACGGGCGCCTTTTCAAGGGAGGCTCATTTATTGTCCCCCTTGAAAAGGGGGATGTCCCGAAGGGACAGGGGGATATAAAGACGCTGTCAAACGGCAATACAAGAGATTATCCCGTAAGGTGTCATATTTTTCCCCCGACACCCCTTGACTTTTCCGGAAAACCTGGTAGAATCCCCAGGTGCGGAAGGGAATCCAACTTGACAGGAGAGATTTCCGATGAAAGAAAAAATCTGTGCCGGGCTGGGAATGCTCGGCGGTATGCTGGCGGCGGCACTGGGCGGCTGGGACACCGGTCTCCGGGTGCTGCTGTGTCTGATGGCGGCGGATTTCTGCACCGGGCTGGTGAATGCGGCAGTGTTTCACCGTTCGCCGAAAACCGGAGACGGCAGGCTGGACAGCCGGCGCTGTTTCCAGGGCGTGTGCCGCAAGGCGGAGATGCTGGTATTTGTGGGCGCTGCCCATGCCATGGATCTGCTTTTGGAAAGCACCTTTCTGCGCAGTGCTGTTCTGATCGGGTTCTGTGCCAGCGAGGTCATTTCGCTGACGGAAAACGCCGGCTGTATGGGGCTGCCCTTGCCGGCGGCGTGGAAAAACGCCGTGAGTCTGCTCAACCGCAAATCCGAAACCGACCCGCAGGAAAAGGAGTGACACGCTATGCAGATACAAAACGCATATCTGACCCACAACCGTCCCCGAACCATCCGGAAACAGACCACTGCCATTGCGGTACACTGGGTGGCGAATCCCGGCAGTTCCGCCATGGCGAACCGGAACTATTTCAACAGCACCAGCCGCTCCGTGTCCAGCAATTACATTGTGGGATTGCAGGGCGAGGTGATCTGCTGCATTCCGGACGAGGAGATGAGCTGGTGTACCAATGCAGCGAACAGCTACACGGTTTCCATCGAGACCTGTCATCCCGACTGGACCGGGGCGTTCGGCAGCAAAACCTATGCCAGCCTGGTGGAACTGACGGCGCAGCTGTGCCGGAAGTATGGGCTGCATCCCCAGCACGGCGGCGTGATCCGGCACTATGACGTGACGGGAAAGGTCTGTCCCAAGTGGTTCGTTCCGGCGAGCAAAGGCGGCTCGGACACGGCTGACGGGGCGCACTGGCAGCAGTTCCTGCGAGACGTGGCGAACGCTATGGGCAACGGAACCCCTGCGGCATCTGCACCGGCAACGGCAGCGTCTGCCGCAGGATATCGGGTAAAGGTCACGGCAGATGCCCTGCACATCCGCAGCGGAAACGGCACGTCCTATCCGGTGGTTGGTTGCATCCGGGACAAGGGCGTCTATACCATTGTGGAGACAAAGGGTGACTGGGGCAGGCTGAAATCCGGCGCAGGCTGGATCTGTCTGCGGTATTGCAGGAAGGTGTGAGAGGGTAAGGAAGATTCCTCTGTTGAATTTATCCCTCCGGCACTTCGTGCCACCTCAGCACAAGGCACACCCTACGGGCGCCTTTTCAAGGGAGGCTTTTTATTATGTCCCCCTTGAAAAGGGGGATGTCAGCGTAAGCTGACAGGGGGATATTCAGAAATCAACCAACGGGCGAACAGTGTTCGCCCCTACGGTGAGGTGGGATGCTATAGGGTTTTCTGATACATGACTCCTCAGTCAGCCTTACGGCTGCCAGCTCCTCTAAAAGAGGAGCCTAGAAAAAAGTCTCCTCTCATAGAGGAGATGCCCGACAGGGCAGGGGAGTTGTCGTGTCCCTTTGAAAAGGGATACCTGGAAACACAACAACGGGCGAACAGTGTTCGCCCCTACGGTGGGGCATATGTCCCCCTTGAAAAGGCGCCCGTAGGGTGTGCCTTGTGCTGGGATGTCCCGAAGGGACAGGGGGATAATCCCTACGTCTGCTCCTTACGGAGCATCCACCTCCCTTTTCAAGGGAGGCATATTTATCGTCCCCGGTGGGATGCCATAAGGTTTTCCATTTCCGGTACACTCGAATCGATGTGGGCATCGACCTCTACAGGGGTACTTCAAAGGGCAAAGATGCCTGAAAAACGCAAAAAGAGCTTGTCGGGAACGGCTTTATCCCGGCAGGCTCTTTTTGTTATCTGGTGTTGTGATCCAGTTTCACGCTGGTTTATCTTCTTCGGTTATCCTGGAACAGGACGGCTCAGAACCTGTCTTTAGTGTGCGGCGAACTGGGTGATATCCGGCACGCCGATGGACGTTGTACCCTCACGGAGCATTACCAGGGTCAGTTCCGCCATATGGGTGGGTGTTTCCGGACATCCGTTTTTCAGCCAGTGTTCCACCAGCCCCACGCACCCGGCAAGGGCAAAGGAAATGGCGTACTGGAGATCCTGTTCCCGGAGTTCCTTCGGCGCAAACGAGCGCAGGGTCTGGAGACCCTTGTCCCGGATCATCTTCTCGATGTTCCGCAGAAAGGCGATGTCGCCGTTCGGTCCGATGAGCGCCGAACAGAGCTGGGCATTCTCCGAGAGGATGTTGAACGTCTGTTCCAGAAAGGCGAAGAAGTTCTTCGGCGTTTCCGGCAGCGTCCAGTTTTCGTTGACGGCATCCATCAGCTGCTGTAACAGGCGCTGTTCTGTCTTTTCCAGCAGGTCGTAAATGTCTGTGTAGTGGAGATAGAAGGTGGAACGGTTGATGTCCACCAGGTCTGCCAGCTCCCGGACGGTGATCTCCTTGATGCTCTTCTGCTGGAGCAGGGTGGTCAGTCCGTTCAGGATCAGCGCCTCGGTGCGGCGATAGCGCCGCTCTTGTTTTATATTGTTGGTCATGTTGTTTCATCCTTATCTTCGGCAGCACGGCACAGGTCTCGTGGGGTGCTGTCCATTATAATAGTATACGAAGCGGCGTCTGTCCAGCATTCGGGGATTGCCGGATCCACTAATAAACATAGTGTCTATTAGTAGACGCAATTTGTAAAATCAACGGTTGCAAATTCACTTCCCTTATATTATAATAGATACAGGACGAAAAGTCAACAGCTTTCTATTTATAGACAAGATTTTTTTTATAGACAGCTGTTCTTCGTCACAAGAATCGAAACAAGACCGTGCATTCGGGGAAAGCGGTGATTGTTTCATGCAGAAAGGAAGTAGGTATTTATGCGATCAAGCGGTTCCGGAAAGAAACAGAATTTCTTCTGGCGGCACTTCAATGGCATCGCAATGGCGGCAATTGTTCTGATCCCGACCATCTATACCACCTTGTTCCTGGGTTCCATGTGGGATCCTTACGGGAATGTGGATCAGCTGCCGGTGGCAGTGGTCAACAATGACAAGTCGGTGGACTATGAGGGCAAGGAACTGGCTGTCGGAGACGAACTGGTAGACAAACTGCGGGAAAATGACCAGCTGGATTTCCACTTTGTCAGCGCAGACAAGGCAGAAAAGGGAATTGAGGACGGCACATATTATATGGTCATCACCATTCCGGAAAACTTCTCGGAAAACGCCTCCACGCTGATGGACGACGAGCCGCAGAAGATGGAACTCCAGTATGTCACCAATCCCGGCACGAACTACATCGCAAGCAAGATGAGCGAAACGGCGCTGGCAAAGATCCAGAAAGAAGTTTCGGAGAGCGTGACCAAGGAGTATACCGAGACCATCTTCGACCAGTTGGGTACGATCGGCAGCGGCATGAGCGATGCGGCTGACGGTGCGCTCCAGATCCAGGACGGCGTGTCCGATCTGAAGGACGGCAACACCAAGATCACCGATAATCTGAAGCTTTTGTCGGACAGCTCCCTTACTTTCGTAGACGGTGCAAAGACCCTGGAAAGCGGTCTGAAAACCTATACCGACGGCGTGGCAACGGTCAACAGCGGTGCGCAGACATTGTCTGACGGCATGGATCAGCTGGCGAGCGGCGCAGGCACGCTGGCAGACGGCGCAGTGGCACTGTCTGACGGTTCCGGTACACTTTCCAACGGTGTCAGCAGCTATACCGACGGCGTTTCGGCAGCCTACAGCGGCGCACAGACCCTGGACGGCAGCAGCAGCCAGCTGGAAAACGGCGCAGCAAGCCTGACCAGCGGTGCGGCACAGCTCCAGCAGGGCAGCGCACAGATGACTGCCGGCTTGCAGACCCTGTCTGACAGTCTGAGCGGCAGTCTCTCCGCAGAGAGTCTCCAGCAGATGCAGCAGCTGACCGCCGGTCTGACACAGCTCCAGCAGGGCATCGACACACTGAACACCACCCTGCAAAACACTTCCATGCCGGATACCAGCGCTCTGGTACAGACGCTGACCGCCAGTCTGACGGCGATCGGCACCAGCGCACAGGATGCCGGCGCACAGCTGCAAAGCTTACAGTCCGCACTGACCACCATGACCCAGACGGAAGTATTCCAGTCTCTGGATGCGGCATCCCAGCAGGAACTGCTGTCATGCTTCTCCGTCCCCATGAGTTCTCTGGCAACGGATATCTCGGACATCGGCACACAGGTGACCGGCTTGTCCAAGGCACTGGAAGGCACAGATCTGAGCAGCTCTGCCAGCGCAATGGAACAGCTGAAGTCCAGCGTCAGCACACTGGCTGCCGGCGCAGACCAGGCACTTCCGGGCGCACAGCAGGCGATCACCAGCCTGTCCGGCGGCTTACAGTCGGTACAGTCCGCAGTGGATGCACAGCTCATCCCTGGTTCTCAGGCACTGGAGGCTGGTCTCAGTCAGCTGGCTGACGGCAGCAGCACTCTGGAATATGGTGTATCCAAGTACACCGGCGGCGTGTCCAGTCTGACCGACGGACTCCAGACCCTGGATTCCAACACCGGCACGCTGGTGGGCGGTGCGTCCTCGCTGAACAGCGGCGCACAGACCCTGGCAGACAGCGTTCCTACACTGACCAATGCAGTTTCTCAGCTGCAGAGCGGTGCATCCCAGCTGGCTGACGGTACTGCACAGCTGGCGGCAAACAACGACACGCTGAACAGCGGCGCAGCACAGCTGGCAGACGGCGCAGGTCAGATCCAGGACGGCGCATCCCAGCTGGCAGACGGCTCGGTAGAACTGGGTGACGGTCTGGTACAGCTGTCCAACGGTGCGGTAACGCTCCAGACTTCCATCGCCGACGGCGCAGACGAGGTCAACAGCATCGACAGCACCGACAAGACCTATGATATGTTCTCTGCACCGGTAATGACAAACGAGACGTATGAGACAACCGTTCCCACAAACGGCAACGCTATGGCGGCGTACATGATGTCCGTTGGTCTGTGGGTATCCGGTCTGGCATTCTGCGTTATGCTCTCGCCGTATCATCAGAAGATCGGCGCTCGCAAGCCGGGCAAGGCATGGCTGCTCACACTGGGCAAGCTCTGGGCATTGGGTCTGCTCCAGGCAGTTCTCATGATCCTGTGCCTGTCCTGGATCAACGACTTCCAGCCGGAATATATGGGCAAGACACTCATCATCGCCTGCCTGGCATCTGTGGCATTCCTGACGCTGGAATATTGTGTCAACTTCTTCCTGGATATCATCGGTGACTTTATCCTGCTGGTATTCATGGTACTGCAGCTCAGCGGCTGCGCCGGCACATATCCGCTGGAACTGTCCGACAAGTTCTACCAGGTTCTGAACCCGTTCATGCCGTTCACCTATACCGTTCACGGTTTCCGCAGCGGCATCGCATCCGGTCTGGACATCACCACAGACTGCGTGGTACTGGCAGTGATCGCTGTCGTATTCGCAGGTCTCCTGCTGGTTGGTTTCCGCAAGCGTGCGAAGAAGGAACAGGAGTCTGAGGTGGAAGTTTCCGAAAAGGCAGTTTCCGGCACTCCGGTTCAGGCATAATCACGACATCTTGAATTTTCCCATTATATAAGAACAAGTTTTCGCAAAAAGTGATGCTCGAAAATCCACATACATTTCTTGCAAAGACGAGTTCTGAAAGCAGCGTATCGGTTTGATCTCCGGTACGCTGCTTTTTTTGTGTCAGTGAGGACGAATCACAATGAGATCACAATGTGATTCACATTGTGATCTCAATGTTGCCAGCGTCGAGTAACAATGTGGGAACAATGTTACCGGCATCGAGTAACAATGTGGGAACAATGTTACCAGCGTCGAGTAACAATGTGGGAACAATGTTACCAGCATCGAGTAACATTGTGGGAACAATGTTACCAGTACCGGGTAACATTGTAGATACAGAGATAGAGAAAGAGTCAGAGTAAGAGTTAGAGTTAGATTCAGAGATAGAAAAAGAGCCAGATGCAGATACAGAGTTATTGTTATATCCAGAGGTGCAGCCATGCGGCTGCTTTTTCCGGAAACAAGGACAACGACTGCTTTCGCATGAAAGGCTGGATATTCTGTTGCAATGGCTCTTCTGATAAGACGGGAAAGATGCTTGCCGGATACCAACCATAAAAAAAGCACACCAGGTATCGTCTACCCAGTGTGCCGATGTTTGATTCTGTTACAGCAGTCCGAAGAATGCGGCGATCACATCCGCCTCAGCCTCTGCCATTTTTTGCAGGTTGGCATCTGACAGCAGCCAGTTGGTGGCTCGCAGATTGGTGTGATAGCTGTGTTCCAGCAGGATCGCCGGTGTCCCTACCTTGGTTGCGCCACGGAGAACACCGTAATAGTCGCCGTTGTCGCCCTGGCGTTTCCAGATCGTTCCGGCTTGTGCTGTCCCCATCACCTGGTGTACCACGTTCGCCAGCTGCTGTCCCAGTACATCCATAGTGCCGGTCACAGTGCAGCAGGCAAGGGGTGCGTCTACGGATGCACTGTTGCAGGCGTTGCTGTGCAGGCTGAGGAACAGGTCGCATCCGGCGGATTTCTTGCCCCGTGCCTCCAGCCCCAGGTCGCCTGCCTGGGTCGTCCGGGTGGTGATGACTTCCATGCCCCGTGCCTCCAGCGCCGATTTCAGCTTGAGGTGGAGCTTCCAGCTCATGTCGGATTCATAGTATGTACCGTTCACCGGACTGCGGTTGTATTTGCCGTAGTGTCCGGCATCCAGACAGATCTTGATTTTCTTTTGCGTGCCGTCTGCGTTGAAGGTGTACTTCTTTCCGTCGATGGTGACCGTTCCCGTCGCCATATTGCCGTTTTCCAGGAAGTAGTACCGCTGGCTGCCGATGGTCTGCCAGCCGGTAAGCATAGCGCCGTCTGTGCCGAAGTAGTACTTCTGGCTGCCCACCGCCTGGAACCCGGTCTGCATGGAGCCGTCCGAGGCAAAGCAGTACTGTTTGCCGTCCACGGTCTGGATGCCGGTTCTGGCAATGCCGTCCGTGCCGAAGTAATAGCGCTTGCCGTCCAGCGTCTGCCAGCCGGTCTGCATCTCATAGTTCTCGCTGAAATAATAGCGGTTTTCGCCGTCCTCTGCCCAGCCGGAGGTCAGCTCGCCGTTCGCATCGTAATAGCGGACGGTCTGGTCGTCGAAGATGCACAGCCCCAGTTTCTGGGTGCCGGTCTCCTCGTCCAGCAGATAGCGGACACCGTCCACCGTGTATTCTCCGGTCACCTTGCCTGCGGCATCGTCCACATAATAGCGGCTGCCGCCGTAGCTGACCCAGCCTTCCACCGGCTTTCCCGTCTCCGGGTCGTAGTATCGCCGCACCCCGTCTACGGTGCGCCAGCCGGTCTTTTGTGCGCCGGTGTAGTCGAACAGATAGGTCACGCCGTCGATCTTCTGCGCACCCACCGCCGCCGCATAGGTGGCGCTGTCATAATAGTGCCAGGTGTCGTCGATCTTCTGCCAGCCCGTCATCTGCGTGCCGCTGGAGTCGAACAGATACAGGACACCGTCTACCGTTGCCGCCTGGATGGCGTAAGAGCCGTCGCTGTACTGATACTTTCTTGCGCCGTCTTTCATGACCCAGCCGCCCGGATTTTCCTCCGGCGCAGGGGAGAGTTCCGGCAGCGTGGACGTCGCCACAGCCGGGGCAGCCGATTCCAGGGGTACGGCATCCGCCGCAGACGCATTCAGACCGCCAAAGAAGAGCATTCCGCCTGCCGCCGCACCCAGGGTCAGCAGGGAAAACCACTTGGGATAGTGCATTTTTCAACCTCGTTTCTATATTGCCTTGTCTTGCGAAAACAGGTCGGTTCACCGGGAACTGCCTGTTCCATTCTCACGTTTCCAACACATCCTTTACATTATACATGATTTCGGCACATTTGTCAAGCATTTTCTTGTGATTCTGCCAAAAAGATTTCTACCGTGGTCATGCTTTTTGGCTTTTCCGCATATACATAAGCAAAAACACAAAAACAAATCCGGGAAAGAAGGAATCCTATGAACGGTCTGACAACCAAAGCAGCACGGGAACGTCTGAAACAGGACGGCGAAAACGAACTGGCGGCGGCAGCAAAGCTCCATCCTCTGCGGATGTTCCTGGGGCAGTTCCGGGATGTGATGGTGCTGATCCTGCTGGCTGCCACAGGTGTATCCGCCTTTCTGGGGGAGATCACCGACGCTGTCACCATCATCCTCATCGTTCTGCTCAACGCCATTCTGGGCTTTTTGCAGGAGTACCGCACGGAACAGACGCTGGAGTCCCTGCGCAGTCTCACCGCACCCACCGCCACGGTCTGCCGGGACGGAAAGTGGCAGACCATTCCGGCACGGGAACTGGTCTGCGGCGACTGCATCCGGCTGGAGGCAGGGGACAATGTGCCGGCAGACAGTGCGCTGGTGCGTGCAGACGGGCTTTCGGTGAACGAGTCCATCCTCACCGGCGAATCCGAGGCGGTCTTCAAGCAGTCCGGCGACCCGGCAGACACCCGGAACGATCTCCACAAGAAAAACGTGGTCTATGCCGGAACAGCTGTCCTCCATGGCAGCGCCGAGGCAGTGGTCATTGCCACGGGTACACGCACCCAGATGGGGCAGATCTCCGCCATGCTCCAGGAGGTGAAACAGGATCTGACACCTCTGCAAAAGCGGCTCGCCGGGCTGGGAAAGGTGGTGGCGCTACTCTGTCTGGGGGTGTGCGGCGCTGTCTTTCTGGCTGGGGTACTCCGGGGCGAACCGGTCTTTGATATGCTCATGACCGGCATCACCATTGCCATCGCCGCCATTCCGGAGGGACTCCCGGCGACGGTCACCATTGCACTGGCGCTGGCGGTGAGCCGGATGATGAAGCGCAACGCCCTGGTGAACCGGCTGCACAGCGTGGAGACCCTGGGCTGTGCCAGCGTCATCTGCTCCGACAAGACGGGGACCATCACCGAAAACCGCATGACCGTCACCGCAGTCCGGGCAGGCGGCGAGTCGTTTTCCGTCACCGGGACGGGGCTGCAAAAAGCCGGCGCCATCCAGCAGGACGGCAGGAACGTCAATCCCCTGTCGAAACCGGCGCTGAAGGAACTGCTCATCTGCGGCGCACTCTGCTGCACTGCCGAGATACACAGTCCACAGGAGTCCGCCCGGCGTGACCGGAGCGCCAGAACTGACAAGGGCAGCTGGTCTGCCACAGGCGACCCCACCGAGGTGGCACTGCTGGTGGCGGCGGAAAAAGGCGGCGTTTCCCGGCAGGAGCTGCTGCGCTCCCATCCGGTGCTGCGCTCAGAGCCGTTCGACAGCGAGACCCGGCGGATGTCCGTCACCGTCACCCAGGGCGCAGGGACGTGTACTTACTGGAAAGGGGCAGCGGATGCCATCCTGCCTCTGTGCGGCTTTCAGATGCGTGACGGAAAGACCGTGCCGTTTTCCGAGAGCGACCGTGCGGCTGTTCGCCGGAGCGTGACGGAGCTGTCCGACCAGGCACTCCGGGTGCTGGCGTTTGCCCGGCAGGAGGACGGCGCCTGCGTCTTTCTGGGGCTTGCCGGAATGCTGGATCCGCCCAGAGAATCCGCCCGGACTGCCATCCGCACCTGCGCCAGAGCCAACATCCGCACGGTCATGATTACCGGCGATCACAAGAACACCGCCGCCGCCATTGCGAAACAGGCAGGACTGCTCCGGGGCAAAAAGGCGATGACCGGCGACGAACTGGACGCTCTCAGCGATGCCCAGCTGGATGCCTGCCTGGATCAGTACACCGTCTTTGCACGGGTCAACCCGGCGCATAAGCTGCGGCTGGTGCGTGCGTACCGGCGGCGTGGCGAGATCGTCGCCATGACGGGAGACGGGGTGAACGATGCGCCTGCCATCAAGGAGGCGGACGTTGGCGTTGCCATGGGAAAAAGCGGTACGGATGTGGCTCGCCAGGCGGCAGACGTGGTGCTGACGGATGACAACCTGGCGACGCTGGTGGATGCGGTGGAACAGGGACGCTGCATCTATGCCAACATCCGGAAGTTTGTCCGATACCTGCTGTCCTGCAACATCGGCGAGGTGCTGACCATGTTTCTGGGCATTCTGATGGGGATGCCGGTGGTGCTGCTGCCTACCCAGCTGCTGCTGGTGAACCTGGTGACGGACGGTCTCCCTGCCATTGCCCTGGGACTGGAACCGCCCGAACCGGAGGCGATGCAGAAACCGCCGAGAAAGCCGGACGAAAGCTTTTTCTCCGACGGGCTGATGGGACGCATCTTCTTCCGTGGCATCCTCATCGGCATCTGTACCCTGGGTGCGTTTTCTACCGTGATCCGCACCGGCGGCACGCTGGAGGCTGCCCGGACGGCGGCGCTCTGCACGCTGATCCTGTCCCAGCTGGTACACGTCTTTGAGTGCAAGTCCGAACGGCGCACCCTGTTCTCCATGCCCTATGGGAACAACCTGTGGCTCATCGGCGCTGTGGCAGTTTCCCTGGCAGTGCTGGCGGCGGCGGTGGTCTTTCCCATGCTCCGGGTCATCTTCTCCACTGTTATGCTCACCCGTCCCCAGCTGTACATCGCCCTGGGATTCTCCCTGGCTGTGCCGCTGTGCAGTTCCGTTGCCGGGCTGTTCCGGCGGAAAAAATAGGAAGTTTCCCTGTTATAATAGTATAGCGCAGCCGTCCGGTGTTCTGCCGTGGCGGCTGTTCTGGCGTGTTTACGCTTTTCTAACTTCCATTTTACAAAATCATGGTGGACGGCGGCGGACTCGCTGTGGTACAATAACAAGGCGCAGAAATGCGTGAACGACTGAAATATTGTGAGGTGAAAAAGGTGGCAAACGGAGATAGTTGCAGGTCAAACGGACGAAGGCGGTGTCCGGCATATCAGAAACGGCACGGACGGCTGCGTCTGCTGCCTTTTTTGGCATAGCCTTTTTGGAACGCTGTCTTTTCTGCCCTGTCTGACCTGCTGTCGGACGGGGCATTTTTGTTTCCTTTGACTTCGGGCAGCACGACCGCCATTTGTGCGGTGTCTGTCCCTGCTATCGTGAATTCGGGAGACCGATCGAAGGAAAGGATGGTTCCAATGGAAAAGACAATGGTACTGGCAAAAACAGCAGAAAAGCCCAACTATGAGAGCGAGATCCTTCGCATTATCCGGGGGAACACTTCGCCGAAAGCCATGCTGAATCAGCTGGAGGATTATCACGGCAGCGACATTGCGGATGTGATCGAACAGCTCAGCGAGCAGGAACGGAAAAAGGTGTTCCGCATCTGTCCGGCGGAGATGCTGGCAGAGGCGTTCGCCCATCTGGAGGAGGAAAAGGCAGGGGAATGCCTGAAAGAGATCAGCCCCAGAAAGGCGGGCGAGATCGTCTCCGAGATGGAAACGGATGATGCAGTGGAGATCCTGCACACCATCGGCAGGGAGAAACGGGAACTGATCCTGGATGCCCTGGACGAGGATATCAAGAAGGAGATACGGCTCATCGCATCCTTTGACGAGGACGAGATCGGCAGCAGGATGACCACGAACTGCATCATCCTGCACGAGGGTCTGACGGTAAAGGATGCCATGAACGAGCTGGTCAGACAGGCGGAGGAGAACGACAACATGACCACCCTCTTTGTGGTGGACGAGACGGACTGCTTTTACGGTGCGATCGCTCTGAAAGACCTTATCGTGGCGAGGAGCGGTGTGCCGCTGGAAAGCCTCATTGCCACATCGTTCCCCTATGTGTACGCCAACGAGACCATCGACGACTGCATCGAACAGCTGAAGGACTACTCCGAGGACTTGATACCGGTGCTGGACAACCAGAACAAGCTGCTGGGCGTTATCACGGCGCAGAGTCTGATCGATGTGGTGGATGAAGAGATGGGCGAGGACTATGCAAAGCTTGCCGGTCTGACGGCGGAGGAAGATCTGAACGAGCCGCTGAAACAGAGCGTGAAGAAACGCCTGCCCTGGCTCTTTGCCCTGCTGCTGCTGGGACTGCTGGTGTCGGTGGTCGTGGGTGCATTCGAAAAGGTGGTGGCACAGCTGACGCTTATCATGGCGTTCCAGTCGCTGATATTGGATATGTCGGGAAACGTGGGGACCCAGTCCCTGGCGGTCACCATCCGGGTGCTGATGGACGAGAACCTTACGTTCCGGAACAAGCTGCGGCTGGTGGGCAAGGAAATGCGTGTGGGCTTTTTCAACGGTCTGATCCTGGGCGTGCTGTCGTTCGCCATGGTGGGGCTGTACATCATGCTGTTCAAGCACAAGACCATGCTGTTCTCCTTTGCGGTTTCCGGCTGCATCGGCGTTTCGCTGATCCTCGCCATGCTGATCTCCAGCGCCGTCGGCACGCTCATTCCGCTGTTCTTCAAGAAGATCAAGGTAGACCCGGCAGTTGCGTCCGGTCCGCTCATCACCACGGTGAACGACCTGGTGGCAGTTGTCACCTACTACGGCATGAGCTGGATTTTACTGCTGAACGTTTTGAAACTGGTATAAGATATATGTGTCTCTACAGAAAATGCGGCACACTGGGCAGACGATACCCGGTGTGCTTTTTTACGTCTGCTTTTTTCGTGAAAGTGCTGCACGAAAATCGATTTTCATAAATATACTGATTAAAATTATGGAGCTTGACAAGTGAGGCTCCCCTGAAAGGGGAGCTGGCAGTGCGTAGCACTGACTGAGGGGTTTCCA
>ERZ773157.2744-NODE-2744-length-13152-cov-3.496068_pt1 | contig 13152 bp, 10 predicted proteins | sample MGYA00511480_ERZ773157 | MGnify/ENA primary metagenome ERZ773157 (study PRJEB29015, sample SAMEA2737863) | human gut metagenome | biome: human gut; feature: human-associated habitat; material: faeces | place: China | collected 2012 ... | reverse complement strand
AAGGTTCCTGCGCGTAATTTCCTCCAATAGCGCCATACCGTCCATAATCGGCATACGAATATCCATAATAAAGATATCGATTTTGTCGTGGCAAAGATGATCCAGCGCCAAGGCACCGTTTTCTACGCAGATCGGCGTTTGCATCCCCATTTCTGCCCATGGCAGATAATCCCGCATGGTTTCCCGTGCGATTTGTTCATCATCTGCAATTAAAACGCGATACATAAAAATAACCTTCCTGTTCCAATGATAAAAGTACTAAACGTAAGTATAAATGCGAACGTTTTGTTTGTCAAATTTATCGAGTGTTTTATGTACAATTTAGAGGGTATTTTTTGCAGGGTGGGTATAGTAAGATGAGACAAAATGAGATAATTACAGGGAGGAAAATCCTCTGCGCCTGATAGCAGTCGCATTTTCCTTCGGAAAACAGGGAGGATTATCATATGAAATTCAGTAATGGATGCTGGCTGCAGAAAGAGCGCTGCGAGTGCTTTTCTCCGGCAGAAGTATATTTTTCAAAAATCGAGAAAGATCAGGTGACGATCTGTGCGCCGACAAGCAAGATCACACAGCGCGGCGATACCCTTGGCGGAATCAACCTCACGATCGTGATTTCAGCACCGTATGAGGAAGTGCTTAGGGTTCAGACTTATCATCACATGGGCGTGCAGAAAAAGGCACCGTCATTTGAGATCGCACCTGCGGAGAGCGGACATTTAAAGGCAGAAGATACGGAGGACAAACTGGTCATTTCAAGCGGTACACTGCGTCTGGAAGTGCAGAAAGAGAACGGAGCACTCACATTTTACCGCGGTGAGGAGAAAATCACTGCAAGCGGATGGAGAGATCTTGCATACATGAAGACCGACTGGAAAGGTTTTGCCTATGATAAAGGACCGGAAGATGCTTATATGAGAGAGCAGTTATCACTTTCCGTTGGCGAGCTGATCTATGGACTTGGCGAGCGTTTTTCTGCGTTTGTAAAAAATGGACAGAGCGTGGATATCTGGAACGAGGACGGCGGTACTTCCACAGAGCAGTCTTATAAAAATATCCCGTTTTATATTTCCAATAAAGGATACGGTGTGTTTGTAAACCATCCGGAGCGCGTGTCCTTTGAAGTTGCAACAGAGATGGTAACCAAGGTTGAATTTTCCGTGCCGGGTGAAAACCTTGACTATTTCCTGATCAACGGGCCGACGATGAAAGAAGTGCTGATGCGCTATACAGATATCACTGGAAAACCGTCACTTCCGGCACCGTGGACATTCGGTCTCTGGCTGTCCACATCCTTTACGACAAACTATGATGAAAAGACAGTCAACAGTTTTGTCGATGGAATGTTTGACCGCAAGATCCCGTTATCCGTATTCCATTTTGACTGCTTCTGGATGAAAGATTTCAACTGGTGTGATTTTACCTGGGATTCAAGAGTATTCCCGGACCCGGAGGGCATGTTAAAACGTCTGAAAGCAAAAGGATTAAAGATCTGTGTCTGGATCAACAGCTATGTGGGACAGGAGTCATCCATGTTCAAAGAGGGTGTCGAGGGCGGTTACTTCTTAAAACGTCCAAATGGCGATGTATGGCAGTGGGATATGTGGCAGCCGGGACTTGCCATTGTGGACTTTACTAACCCTGCAGCCTGCGAGTGGTACAGCAAAAAGTTAGAGGCACTGCTCGATATGGGTGTTGACTGCTTCAAGACCGACTTTGGTGAGAGAATCCCGACAGATGCGGTATATTACGACGGTTCTGATCCGGTCAAGATGCACAACTACTATACATACCTTTACAATAAGGTGGTATTTAACGTATTAAAGAAGAAAAAAGGTGAAAAAGAGGCTGTTCTTTTTGCACGTTCTGCAACTGCAGGCGGACAGAAGTTCCCGGTTCACTGGGGCGGTGACTGCTGGTCTGATTATGAATCCATGGAGGAGAGCCTTCGCGGAGGCCTGTCACTGACAAGTTCCGGTTTTGGATACTGGAGCCATGATATCGGAGGATTTGAGAGTACCTCCACACCGGATGTCTATAAGAGATGGTGTGCATTCGGACTGCTTTCTTCCCATTCAAGACTGCACGGATCTACTTCTTACCGTGTGCCGTGGGCATATGATGAGGAAGCAGTAGATGTGGTACGTTATTTCGCACAGCTTAAGGCATCCTTAATGCCGTATCTGTACCGCAATGCGATCGAGACATCAAAGACCGGTATCCCGATGATGCGGAGCATGGTGCTTGAATTTACCGAGGACAAGAACTGTGCTTACCTGGCAACCCAGTATATGTTAGGTGATTCCTTACTGGCTGCACCAATCTTCCGTGATGACAGCATCGCAGAGTACTATCTGCCGGAGGGAACCTGGACATCCTTACTGACCGGAGAAGTCAAAGAGGGCGGTAAATGGTATACAGAAAAACATGGTTACTTAAGTATTCCTCTTTATGTCAAAGAGGGCAGTATTGTGGCTATGGGAGCAAGAAATGATAATGCAGTTTATGACTATGCAGATGGTGTGACATTCCGTGCATATGCATTAAAAGATGGCATCAAGGCAGAAACTGTCGTATATGGAACGGAAAATGAAAAAGAAGCATCTGCAAATGTTGTAAAGAACGGATCTTCTTATCAGATCGCGGTAGAGAGTAATAAGGCATCCAAAGTGGCATTGATGAACGTTGGCACTCCAAAGCAGGTAACCGGTGCATTCTATACACAGGATGGGGAAAATGTCATCGTAGCATTTGACGGTAACGGCAAGGCAGAGGTTGTATTTTAATGCAGGAAACATATATTGAACAGATTTTAAATGAACTGACTTTAGAAGAAAAGATCGGCATGATCCACGGTGCGGGGTTATTCCGCACCGAAGGAGTGGAGCGGCTTTCCATCCCACCGCTCTATATGTCGGATGGACCGATGGGAGTGCGCGCAGAATTTGCGGACAATGAATGGCGGAATGTCGGGACGACGGAAGATTATGTGACTTATCTTCCGTGCAACAGCGCCATTGCATCCACCTGGAATCGTGCGCTGGCAAAGAAAGCCGGAGAAGTGCTGGGCGAGGAGGCAAGAGGCAGGGGCAAAGATGTGATCTTAGCTCCGGGCATCAACATCAAACGGAGTCCGCTCTGTGGCAGGAATTTTGAATATATGAGCGAAGATCCGGGACTCATCGAAGAACTGGTTGTACCGATGATCGAGGGAATCCAGGAAAACGATGTTGCGGCATGCGTGAAGCATTTTGCGGCAAATTCACAGGAAACTGAAAGACTCTGGGTGGATACAATCATCGATGAGACAGCACTGGAAGAAATTTATTTTCCGGGATTTCAAGCGGCGGTAGAAAAGGGACACACCCTTGCGCTGATGGGAGCCTATAATCTGTTAAACGGTGAGCACTGCTGTATGAGTAAGTCCCTGCTCAACGAGAAGCTGCGGAAAGACTGGTCATTTGACGGCGTGGTAATCTCCGACTGGGGTGCTGTGCATGATACGAAACTGGCGGCAGAGTCCGGGCTGGATCTTGAGATGGATGTCAAGTATCAGTTCGACGAACAGTACATGGCAGATCCTCTGTTAAAAGCAGTGAAGGATGGAGAAATCGAAGAATCGCTGGTGGATGAGAAAGTGCGCAATATCCTTCGCATGATGCTGCGCTTAAAAATGATCGGACCGGAGAGAAAACATCGTAAGACAGGCGCATACAATACGGAGGAACACCGCAGGGCAGTGCTCGATGTGGCGCGCGAGTCCATGATTTTACTGAAAAATGAAGATCAGGTATTGCCGCTTCAGGCAGAATCCGGCTGTAAGGTTGCCGTGATCGGTGTAAATGCCGCTGCAATCCATTCAAACGGAGGAGGAAGTGCAGAAATCAAGGCACTGTATGAGATTTCACCGCTTATGGGAATCAAAAAGTTACTTGGTGGAAATGTGAAAGTTTCTTACGCACCGGGCTATGTGATTCCGGATAAGAAAGAGACATCTGAGATCAACTGGCAGGCGGCGAGCACGGAGACTGCAGAGAATACCGAAAAGGAAAGCACTGTAAGTGGAAGAGCACTGGATGAAAAACAGCAGGAAGCTTTAGCGGAAGCAGTTGCACTGGCAAAAGCAAGTGACATTGTTATTTTCGTGGGAGGACTGAACCACGATTTTGATGTGGAGGGACTTGACCGTGTGAACATGAAACTGCCATACGGGCAGGATGAAGTAATCGATGCTTTGCTAAAGGCAGTTCCGGATACGGTGGTCTGCATGTATGCAGGTGCACCGGTTGAGATGCCGTGGGCAGAAAAGGCAAAAGCAATCCTCTGGAGCTACTATGCCGGTATGGAAGGGGGAACAGCCCTGGCAGAGATCTTGTCTGGAAAAGTAAATCCATCCGGAAAGCTGGCAGAAACATTTATCCGTGATGCGTCACAGTGCCCGGCACATACGATCGGAACATTTGGAAAGAAAGACCGTGTGGAGTACAGGGAAGGTGTGATGGTCGGTTACCGTTATTATGACACAAAAAAAACAGATGTCCTGTTCCCGTTTGGTCATGGACTTTCCTATACGGCATTTACCTATAATGATCTTGAAATTATACGGCAGCAGGAAAATGGCAGACAGACCGTGAAAGTTTCCTGTTCGGTAACCAATACAGGAGAACATGCAGGGAAAGAAACCGTTCAGATTTATGTGGCACCGGAACAGAAAAAAGACAGACCGGTTCATGAACTGAAAGCGTTTGAAAAAGTCAGGCTTGATGCCGGGGAAACAAAGCGGATCTGTGTTATTTTGGAAGAAAGAGATTTTTCCCATTATGACACAGACAAAAAGATGCCGGTTCCGGTAAATGGAACGTATGAAATTCAGGTTGGCGCATCTTCGACAGATATCTGCCTTTGTGGAAAAATCGACCTTTTTTTGCAGAAGGTTAAATGATGACTATTGAAAAGAAACTCTGACTTTGCTATGATAAAGTCAGGTTTTTTTTTATGGGATTTTTTTGGGGCGGATAGGTGAGAATATGTCTGAAAAGAGCAAGGTATTAGTCGTAGATGATAAACAGGTCGAACGTGTCATGATGAAAAGAATTTTGAGCGGTACGTACGAGGTGATAGAGGCAGAAAATGGCAAGGAAGCATTTGAGATTCTTTATGAACGAAGCACGGAGATAACGGCGGTACTTTTAGATATCGTTATGCCGGAGTATGACGGGTATTATTTTCTGGAACGGTATCATAAAGCGCAGATGTATCAGGCGATACCTGTCATTGTACTTACGATGGAGGTTGACATTGAGACAGAGATTAAATGCCTGGGCATGGGAGCATGGGATTTTATCCGGAAACCTTATGATGCGGATGTTGTCCGGTTCCGGCTGAAGAATGTGATTGGCAGCAGTAGTCAGAATATCAGCAAAGCGTTAAAGTACCGTGCAGAATATGATATCCTTACCGGCATCTATAATAAGACCCATATGTTTCAGGCGACATCTTCTATGTTAGAGCGATATCCGGACCGGCATTTTGCTTTTGTGCGGATGGATATTGAAAAGTTCCAGCTGATCAATTCTTTCTTTGGAATGAGTGCAGGGGACATGCTGCTGAAATATATTGCAGACCTTTTGATATGTGCAGTCAGAAACCGCAGTGACGTTACCTTTGGCAGGATGGATGCGGATATATTCTGCTTCTGCGTATCCTATGAAAATACAAAAGAACTGGTCGAAAGTTTTGATAAAATGCGTGATATCTTAAGCAGATACCCGCTTGATTTTGATATTGTACCGATATTTGGTGTTTATCTGATCGCTGGAAAGAAAATAACACTGGATCACATGTACGATCGTGCCAACCTTGCGGCAAAGCACTGCAAAGGCAATTATATCCGTAACTATGCATTTTATACACGGCAGATGAGCCAGGAGATCGAGAAGGAACAGCGGATCGTAAACAGCATGAAAAGTGCACTGGAAAATCATGAATTTGTTGTATTCTATCAGCCAAAATACGGGCTCAGCGATAATCAGATCGCAGGAGCGGAGGCGCTGGTTCGCTGGAAACATCCGGAACGGGGAATGATTTCACCGGGAGAGTTTATACCGGTATTTGAACGGAATGGATTTATCACAAAGCTGGATTATTATGTGTGGGAGCAGACCTGCATCCAGCTTAGAAAGTGGATGGATGAAGGAAAGAATCCGCTTCCGATATCCGTCAATCTTTCGAGGGTCAGTCTTTACAACAAAGATATCGTGAATGTGATCTGCAATCTGGTGGACAGTTACCGGATTCCACGCAGACTGTTTCAGGTAGAACTGACAGAGAGCGCATACAATACAAATCCCAAAGCAGTGCAGGATATGATGCAGCGTTTGCGCGAAGAGGGATTTTACATTCTGATGGACGATTTTGGAAGTGGTTATTCTTCTTTAAATGTTTTAAAGGATATTGTGGTTGATGTTTTAAAGATGGACATGAAGTTTTTTGCCGGTGATGACAGGGAAGGACGCGGAGAAAATATCATGGCGGCAGTGATCCGTATGGCAAAATGGCTGAATATGCCGGTTGTTGCGGAAGGCGTGGAACGGATCGAACAGGTGGAATTTTTGCGGAGTATTGGCTGTGAATATGTACAGGGATATTATTTTGCAAAACCGATGCCTGTGGAAGAATACGAAAAACTGCAGTTTGACAGGCCGCATGCGGAGAGAAAGAAAGAGACAGAACGCTTAGTTGACATAGATAGCCTGTGGACGCCGGCCTCCCAGCTGGAGTCACTCTTTTTAAATGCGAAACAGGGTGTGGCTGTCTATGAGTACGGCAAAGAACAGATTGAGATAATACGCGTAAATAATGCGTATTATGAGGTGTTTGGATATCAGGATATCAGTCAGAAAAAAGATATTTTTCAGGGAATTCCAAAACGATATCATAAACGTATTCTGGATGCCTTTTTTTATACAGCAGATAAAGGACGTGAAACACAATGTGAATTTTCCAGGAAGAATGAAGCAGGAGAAGAAATTTTTATATCATTAAAGCTGTATGATGTAGGAATTGTAGGAAATAAACATATCATATATGGTGTTTTCTTAAATGTGACAGAACCAAAACAACTGGAATGGGAATTAGAAAAATACAGGCTGTTATTATCCGGAAAAACGAAAGACAGGGAGATGGAACAGGAAAAAGAACAATCGGAGGAATGATAGAAAAATGTGTGAGGTATTGGAAAAATTAAGAGCATGGGGATGCGATTTAGATGGAGCTTTAGAGCGTTTTTTAGGAGATGAGGAATTATATAAAAGCTGCCTTCCGATGGTGGCAGAGGACGAGGCTTTTGATGGATTAAAAGAGGCACTTGCAGAAGATGAGAGAAAAAAGGCGTTTGACTGTGCACATACTTTAAAAGGTGTCTTTGCCAATATGGGAATCACACCGATGTTTGATACGGTCGAAAAAATTGTAGAGCCGCTTCGTGCCGGAATAAATGATGGACTGATGCCGGTATATGAGGAATTGTCCAGGGAAAGAGAACATCTTAGAAGCATTATCCGGATCGAGGGAGAATAAGACGCGTGAAGATTTATATGACGGATATTGTTCCATTTGGGGATGAAAAGATATTTGCACAGATGCTGCCTTTTATCACGGAAGACCGGAAAAATAAAATAATGCAATTGAAAAAAAAAGAAGACCGGTGCAGATCTTTAGCAGCAGGATTATTGTTAGAGTATGCCCTGAGGGAATATGGAATCAGTCTGTTACCAGGGAAAATGCAGCAGATGTATCTTAGATTCGGAGAGAAAGGAAAACCGGTATTAAATGGAAAAACCGGTATACATTTTAACCTGTCACATTCGGGAAGATATGTGGCAGGTGTTTTTTCAGATAAAGAAGTTGGAATTGATGTGGAACAGATCCGGAAAGGACAGATGAAAGTGGCAGAACGTTTTTTCTGTCCGGAGGAATATCTGGCATTACAAAAGGAAAAAATGAAAAAAGCAGACTGTTATTTTACAGAGTTATGGACAAGAAAAGAAAGTTATATCAAAGCGGTTGGAAAAGGGATGGCATTGGATCTTGCATCGTTTTGTGTACTGCAGGATCAGGTTAAATTTTTAAAAGCGGGGCAGACGGGAGAATGGTATCTGCAAAGCTATGATCCCGCAAGTGGATATATATTGTCAGTATGTGCGAAAAAATGTACAAAATGCGAAATTCAATGGATCAGTAAAGAGATGTTTACACAGAAATTTATTTGACGGAAAACTGGAAAGAATTTATAATAATCGCTGAAATGACAAGTAAGGAGGAAGATTCATGTACGACGAATTGACCGAACAGGATATAAAAAAGATGGAAGAGGAGATTGAGTACCGGAAACTTGTGGTGCGCAAAGAGGCCTTAGAGGCAGTGAAGGAGGCAAGAGCGCAGGGAGACTTAAGTGAGAATTTCGAGTACCATGCGGCAAAGAAAGATAAGAACCAGAATGAGAGCCGTATCCGCTATTTAGAGAGAATGATCAAAACCGCAAAAGTGATTTCAACGGATTCTGCGGAGGATGAAGTTGGTATGAATAATACGGTGACGGTTTATTTTGAGGAGGACGATGAGGAAGAAGTTTATAAACTTGTGACCACCGTCCGCGGTAATTCTTTAAAGAATCTGATCAGCAATGAGTCACCGCTTGGAAAGGCATTGCTTGGACATAAGGTCGGTGACCGCGTGGAAGTGGCTGTCAATGAGAATTATTCCTATTATGTTGTGATACGAAAGATCGAGAATACCGTGGATGACGGTTCCGATAAATTACGAAGCTTTTAGCAGAAAGAGGGATTTATGAGACTTACAGAATTATTAAATACAGAGAATGTAACGATTTCCTGTGAACTGTTTCCGCCGAAACAGGGTGCACAGTTAGACAACTACAAAAAGATTGTCGGTGATATGGCAGCATTGAAACCGGCATATATGAGTGTTACTTATGGTGCAACCGGCGGAACTTCTGATTATACGGTAGAACTTGCAAATGAAGTGCGAAATGTGAATCATATTCCGGCACTGGCACATCTCACCTGTGCATCTTCGACTAAGGAGAAAGTTGCCTCTGTGATTCAGGAGTTAAAAGAAAAGCAGATTGAAAATGTACTTGCACTGCGCGGAGATATCCCGCAGAATGCGGATTTCCCGCTGCCAAATCAGTATAAACATGCAAGTGAGCTGATCTATGATATCAAATCACAGGGAGATTTCTGTATCGGCGGAGCCTGCTATCCGGAAGGACATCCTGAGTCACAGACATTAGAGGAAGATCTGATCCATCTGAAAGAAAAAGTGGATGCCGGATGTGAGTTCCTCACAACACAGATGTTCTTTGACAATAATATTCTTTATAACTTTATGTACAAAGCACTAAAACATGGAATCGATGTTCCTGTCGTAGCAGGAATTATGCCGATCACCAACGCAAACCAGGTAAAACGGAGCATTGCCCTGTCCGGAAGTTTGGTACCGCGCCGTTTCCTTGCAATCGTTGACCGTTTTGGAAGTGACCCGGCTGCCATGAAACAGGCAGGTATCGCCTACGCGACAGACCAGATCATCGATCTGATCGCAAACGGTGTCAATCATGTGCATATTTATACGATGAACAAACCGGATGTCGCAGGAGCGATCCTTGAGAATCTTTCGGATATTTATGTGAGGGATTAGTACGGCTATTTGTTTCCGGGCAAAATATATAGCTTTTATGAAAAAAATAATATCATTAGCTGCTTAGAAATGGAGATTAGTGTGAAAAATAAGATTTTTCACACGCAAGATTTGTGCTTACGCACAAACTTGAGATGCGCAAAAGACAGCGCAAGAATGGAGATTAATGTGAAAAAACAGGAAGAAATTTTTCGTGAGATCCAGGAGATGATGGGAGAGACAAAAGAAGGAAGAATCCGCTGGAGTGTAGAGGTTATGACTACCGAGGCAAATCCGGCAGAAGAAAAACCCGTTGAGCATGAGGACGGATTAGACTGGACGATTGATGAGTGCTATGTTTCTTACTATTGTAAATATAAAGGAAAAGATTTTTGTCTGATCACTTATGAAATGTTAAAAACTGCAAACAGAAGCATAGGAGAGCAGAAAGTAAAATCAAGCAATATGGTATTTTTACCACCACTTGGCATGCGTTTTTTTGATATTCATGCACTGCTGCCATACAGCATAGAGGTATCGAATGTATTACTTGACGCAATACACCGTCTCTGGGTAATGCTGCTTGATATGTATAAAGTGGACAAGGGCAGTATCTATTTGAATGTAAGACCTGGAACACTCACGATCGAGGATGAAAAGAATTGACAGGAACGATTTTTACGTCATGATCATTTAGGGGAGAAGAGGTAATATCTGTTGAAAAAACAAACCAGAACAAAAACAGCAATGAAACTGTCTGCTATGATTGTGTCTGCATTTATGATGCTGGCGGCCTGCACAGAAACAGTGCAGAAACAAAAGATACCTGGTGCAACATATATGGGAGGGAACAATACGATTACTGAGATCTGTAAAGAACTTGACTCTGCGGGAGCTGCGCATGTAGACATATTTCGGGAATGGGCGGTTGATTTTGCAGATTCCGCAGGAAAAAATGCGAAGCTGGAAGATACATGGTCAGATCCTGGAAAAATGAAAGCGGATATCGGTAAATGTATGGATGGCTGGGAACAGAATCATGATTATTCAGATGCGGACTGTAGAATGACAGCTTTTCTTCTGTTAGATGGGGTGATCCGCTCGGAATTAACGGAAGATCATTATGAGGGAACCTATCTGATGTTTGATACAGAAGCGATAGATAATGTGGACAGATATGAAATCCTAAAAGAGAACAAAGACATGTTTACCACACTTTATGGTGAAAAGAGTGTTACGGATGACAGACATCCGGAATCTGCATTTTGCGACAGCTGGAAAGAATATGGATTTCAAATAGACAATGACAGAATATCACTTCTTAGTATCGTAATATATGATCCATATTCGGATGCTGTTTTTGTAGGTCATACAGGTATCCTGATAAAGTATAGTGATTATTATTTGTTTGTAGAAAAGATTGCATTTGAACAGCCATATCAGGCAACCAGGGTGCAGACAATTGATGAACTGCTCGATATCTTGTCCTTAAGACCGGAATATTTTGGAGAAGAGGGAGAACCCGGACCATTTGTTTATCATAATGGAGATTATATTGGAACGTTAAAGAGGACGACTTAAGAAAGCATAAGGAGAATGCAGATAAAAGAAAGTTATACCGGTAATGGGAGAGACTTTCAGATACCTCCCGGCAGGTATCTGAAAGTCCGGGAGTGAATGAAAATAGAACCGTTGGGTATGATTGCCGGTTATGTACAAAAGAGTATCATAAAAGGGTTATTTATTTGAGCTGTCTGCATCGATTACAGATTGGATCTGTTTCATCAGAGTATCATAGTTATCCTGATTATCGATTCCACCGAGCATCGGATCACCCACGATGTTACCATTTCTGTCGACGAGTATTGTGGTAGGAAATGCCATGATATTGGAGGCATATTTGCCTGCATCTGAAGATGAATCAATAGAAAGATTGCGGTATTTAGCACCTTGGCTTTCAAGAACAGAGGCAGCTTCTTTGATAGCCGATTCATTTCCATCGAAGGTTTCTGTGTTGATGCCGACTACTTCTCCTCCCATTGCCCTGACTGCATCATTTAATTCATTCAGTTTGGATAACTCAGCAACACAAGGCTTGCAGCCGGTAAACCAGAAATTGATGACAGTTACTGCATTTTCGGAAAAAAGACTTTCGTCAACAGAATTACCATCGAAATCCTGACCTGAGAAATTTTTGAATGGTGATGCATCTTCAGAATTAGTATTCTGCCCATTTTTATCGGATTCTGTAGTTTCTTTTTCAATTTCTGCGATCTGTTCTTCGATTTTTCGTATGGTTTCAATATCATCAGTAAGTGTTTTGAATTCGTCATCAGTAAAAGAATCTTTGTTTGATTCAGCGGTATCAGCCAGATAATCAGCATAATTTCCGTTTGAATCTGCAGTGTTTTTATTCATCAGACCAAATAATTTGTCCCATATATCTTTATGCTCTGCAAAGATCCGGTTCTCCTGCTGATATAAATCATCCAGCTTTGTGTTGGAATTGTCCGCAGATGCCGTGCTGTCTTCAGCCGTGGTATTCTGTGGTTCTGTGGTGCTTACAGTTCCTTTTCCGCTGCAGGATGTAAGCAGCAGTGCGATGCTGAGTGTGACAACTGAAATAAATGTAATTTTTGTTTTCATGGATAATTGCTCCTTTTTTAAATTGTAATAAGATTGATAGTTACTGGTTTATGACTGCTGGTTACTGTTGTTCTTTTTTTTACATGATTTCCCCATAAACTGGTAGTGGATCGCATCTTTAGGACAGGCTTTTATACAGGCTCCGCATCGTATGCATTCCGGATGATCTGGAGTTTTACACACATCCACATCCATTTTACATGCCTTTTGGCATTGCCCGCATCCGATGCATCTGCTGTTCTCAATTTTAATAGAAAGAAAGCTGACTTTATTAAATAATGAGTAGATTGCTCCAAGAGGACAGATCCATTTACAGAATGGTCTGTAAAACAAAATACTTAACACAATAACTGTGATTAAAATAAGGCATTTAAAAGAAAAAAGTTTTCCCAGTGCAGAACGTATAGCGGCATTTCCAAGTGCGAGAGGGATAGCACCTTCCAGGACACCCTGAGGACAAATATATTTACAGAAGAAAGGATCTCCCATTCCGATAGAGTTCGTTACCAGCATCGGAAGAAGTATAACAAAAATGATCAGGATGATGTATTTTAAATAGCGCAGCGGTTTGAGGCGGGCTGTAGAAAATTTTTTCCCAGGTATTTTATGAAGTAAATCCTGAAACCATCCAAACGGACACAGAAAACCACATATAAATCTTCCGAGTGTTACACCGAGTAAAATAAAAAATCCGGTTATGTAGTATGAAAATTTAAATCCTGATGAACCAACAACCGCCTGAAAAGCGCCAATTGGGCATGCTCCTGTTGCCGCCGGACAGGAGTAACAATTTAATCCTGGTACACA
>ERZ773157.2730-NODE-2730-length-13234-cov-3.320055_pt1 | contig 13234 bp, 6 predicted proteins | sample MGYA00511480_ERZ773157 | MGnify/ENA primary metagenome ERZ773157 (study PRJEB29015, sample SAMEA2737863) | human gut metagenome | biome: human gut; feature: human-associated habitat; material: faeces | place: China | collected 2012 ... | reverse complement strand
CTGAAAGCCGCATTGGAGGATTCCCTTGCTTCACGGTCGGAGCCTATGCCCGTACGCTCAAATTTTCCTGTTCCATTAAGCGTCTGACTTTCCAGCCGAAATACTCCCAGCATTCCGCTCTTGCCACGGGAAACGGTATACACCTGCCCGGGATTGCATATGCCTTCCGGAATCAGCTTTCCGCCTCCCTGCTCAGGCACCGACACATAATGTTCCTCCAGTGTTTCATTGTCTATGTACGAAAAATTCACATCGTAAAATTCCATACCGCCAAGCTTTTTAAGCTGTTCCTTAACGCGGCGGCGCATTTCCAGGGATATCTGAACTACCTCTTCCAACTCTTCTTTTGTGAATTTATCGTCAGGATACATCAGCTTCAGATAGCCGTCTATCATTCTGCGAACGGCAATGGTATCACGCTGATTCAGATTTTTTCCAAGACGGAAATAATGATCGAGCGCATCACCATACTGCTCTTTACGAAGCTCACGGATAAATTCTGCAAGATAGTCGCTGATGAAACCGTAATCGTCCGTGAAATGCTCCGGTCTGAATTTTGGTATCTCCCAACCCGGAAGATAACAGTGTATCCTGTCCAGGAATGCAGTATCAGTCCCCATTTCAGGAGGAAACGGGTCAAAAAGACTGGAGGTTTTCAGCAGGACGTCAACGCTCTGATTTATATTACCTACGAATACCATTGAGGCGGCAGCTGCTTTTTCCTCCTTGCCACGGGCAAATGAACCGGACGCCATATAATCTTTCATTATCTGAATGCCGTCCTTGTCCTTGAAACGTATTCCCGCAACCTCGTCAAAGGCAACGCAATCCCACAGCCCTACTAATCCGACTGTCCTTTTGCTCATATTATAAAATAAATTCGCAACGGTAGTCTGTCCGCCGGATACAAGAATACTGTTAGGCGATATCTCCTTGTAGAGATGCGATTTTCCGGTGCTTCTGGGACCGAGTTCGCAAAGATTAAAGTTGTTCTCCACAAGTGGTATCATTCTGGTCAGCAGCAGCCACTTCTCACGGTATGTAAATCCGTCAGGCTCCATACCGGTGGAGCGCAGCATTATATCCAGCCATTCCTCTTTGGTAAACGCAGCACGTCCTGATTTCAGCTCGTCAATGTCGATATGCGGCATCTGTATCGGGGTCAGTTTCCGAATACTTATCGGGGAATAATCCTTGTTCTTTTTCTTTTTTGAGCGAAGCGGATTACCGTATTCATCAGTTATTTCCGGCTGATCCTCGTCATCGGATTCATAATCAAGCTGAACAATGCACCATATCCCACCGCACAGCAGCCTGTCGTACTTTTCGGGATATGCGTCATCAATTGGCACTCCGCCAACTCCCAGATTTGAAAAATCTGCAAAGAAACAGTTCTTGTTCATATCAAGGTGCACCGTTACCATATCAATGATAGTATGACTGCCTTTTTTCCGCAGCTGCGAAAGTATTTTCTGAGATTCATCAGGACGTACAAAGTTATCTGCAAGGATACGCTTCACATTATTTACACCCTCCTCGACAACTTCTTCATCGTCAGAGCTGCAATACTGTCCCAGGAGGAATTCCAGTACATATACCGGGACGTTCGCTCCCTCTTTCATCTTCTTGGTCAGATCCTTGCGCACTATTTTTCCGTCAAAATGCTCCCTCAGCTTCTGCTTTATGATATCATGTCTGCTAAGGCTGGTCTCAGTATTTTCAAATTCGCACATTGATTATATCCCCCTTTTATCAGAAACCGAAATCATCTGCAAATGCAATATCGATCATCATCTCATGGCGCAGTACTTCAAGGCTGGTTTTCTCCTCAAATGCTACAAGATAGTACTTTTTATTGATATCATATTTCATATTTCTGAAAGAAAAACGCAGCTTAAAAATACGCTTGGATGTGTCCGCGTCCTTTTTGTCGGCAATGTATATGCATTCGTTCGATATTCTGTTTCCCTTTTCATCAACAAAGTAAACATGATATCTGGTTTCCTTTACCACGTCGCTGACAGGTTCCGTCTGCATGAAATCCAGCACTGTAACCAGATTCGTTATCTTCCTGGTCAGGCTGATGAAGCGTATCTCGGCATTAGTGGTTTCGCAGCGGCCTTTCTCGGTTCTGACGTCTATCAGCGGAATGATCATCTCCTGCGGAGAGCTGCCGCCGTGGGTATAATTTAATCCGGAACCCGGTTTCTTGAACAGGTCGCTTCCCATCGGAAAATACACTCTGCGGGAATCGTCAGCGCCGATGATCGAGCTGAACGGCAGGCTTGCAACTCCTTCGCCCTGCACATCACGGTCGGTGAGCGCATATCTGCGGTCTGCGTCCGGTATCCCGCTTATCTTATCGCTCTCGGAGAGCTTATCTCTCTTGTAGATAAATCCATGGTCTGCGGTAATGATGTAGTGGATAGTATTTGCGCTGGACGTAAGCTTTCTTACGAGAGCATAAATCTCCTCGACCGCTTCCTCACAGGCATTGAATACCTCATTCTCAGTAGAGGCATGGTCGCCTCTGGCGTCGATCTGGTCGTGATAAACGTACACGACATTCTGTCCGGTGAACACGTCACGAAGCGCAGAAACATTCATTGATTTTATATCGTCATACTTTACACAGCGACTGTCCGGGTTTGCCGCCTGCAATACTGCCTCACGCTGTTTTATGTCGTCCGTCGGCTTTCCGTCTGCAAGCGCGCGGGAATCCGGCAGGACCTCAATAGTGTTATGAGGAAGGAGCGCAGCCATTCCGAACTTGGTATAGGACGGAAGTACGCTCTGCATTGCGGAGATGGAAGCGGTGCACTTTGCGTCCGCCTGCAGTTTCTCGAAAAGCGAGCGTCCCACTTCATAGCGCATAGCGTCTGAAATGATAACGACTGTACGCTCCTTGTTGCTGCGGACAAAATCGTTATAGAAATTGAGCTGGTGCGGCAATCCGGTATCACCGTCCGCAGCCACGAAATTCTGATTCCAGTTTACGCACTGTGCATTCAGGTAATCGTTGGTGTAGATATTTTCAACGAGCTGACGCAGATCGTCTAACTCGCTGTTGTTGTCCAGTTTATCAAAGTAATAATAGAAATACCTGTACCTGCGGTCTATGGTGTAGTTTTTGTCTGTATACTGCTTTACAACAGCCTTTATGCCGGTAAGTGGCTGATATTTCTCCGGCTGAACCAGCCAGTATGCGTTCTCCAGAACAAAATATCTGTTTCTGAACTCGCTGCCGAAGTGCATTTTTCTTCTCAGAGCGCAGACTTCCGGTATGGATTTTCCTCCAAGTTTGGTGTCGGTGTCCTCGGCTTCGAGCCGCTCACGGATCCAGCTGATGATGACATCATCAATTCCACGGAAAACGCAGCAGTTGACAAGAGAATCGACAGGCATTTTCACAAGCTGATCTGCCGCTCCAAGAGAATCAAAAGCCCGCGCTGCGAGGTCGTCATAGCAACTTGAATAGAGAATGTTGTTCATCAGGTTATCAAGGAACGTGATAATATTGCCCGCCTTGAATGAAATGAACGGCTCCCATGATTTCGGCATTTCAGTGGAAATAGTCCTGGAAGCGTAGGTCGCAAAGAGGGTCATACTGAAACGCTGTAATGTCGGATCTGCGTCAACATATCCGAACTGTTCCTCAACCATCTGCCAGAACGACTGCAACAGGTCGTACCTTGCAAACTCGGCAATGTACCTGTTTTCCTCCGGCTTGTCATCTGTCAGAACACAGCGGACAACTTCTTCAAAAGAAACCGATTTATTCTTGCATAGAATGCTCATAAGGGCAACCTCTATCGTTGCCTTGTTGAAATGGTCGATTTCAAGCTCATAGAACTTCTGCGTTCTGGTTTTCTCTCCGAAGAACTTTATGTAATGCTCGATAACGGGCTTGAATCGCTCATCTATACCGAGGTCGGACGCCACGACCGACGCCTTATCAGTGTGGAACTCCTTTGAGTAAAAGATCATATCCGCAAGATGGTTCTCCTGCACCGGCGGTTTTGCGAACGGTGCATAAATGAGGTAATTCGTTTCTGTATCTTCGCACTCCAGAAAGTATTTCATGCGAAGCTGCTCATGCAGCTCCAGGTGGAGTATCTTCGCATTATTCAGCTCCAGAGCGTCTATGTCATCGACAAACTCCGCTTTTGCGTCAAACCAGAAAATGAGCCTGCGCTCATCTCCGGCGAACTCTTCGTTCAGTTTGTCGGAAATTTGTTTCAGGTTAAGTACTGCCATGAGATATCTCCTCAGATTTTAGTAAGCACTTCGATCTTCTTCCCGTCATCGCCGGTCTGAACCTTTTCATAGTTCACCTTAACGCCGTCGTCAAGGTCGATGTCTATGCGGGAAAGTGCCAGGTGCGCTATTTTTTCATCGAAGTCATGAGTTTCCTTGAGCTGCTTTGTCAGCTTTTCTATGCGCTTCTGTGCAGCTGAAACCTCACGTCCGCTGCCTGTTTCTGCAACGTCCTGCGACTGGCGTATCTCATTCTCGTAAATACGCTGGAGCTTGTGCAGGTATTCCACACGCACATTACCGGTGGTGTCAGCGTTCCAGCGGTGCATATATACAAGCGCCCTGAAGCCGTTCTGTTTGCCGCTGTCGAACATCCAGTAGATAGGACGTTTCTGGTACATCTTGATGTGGTCTTTGATGAAGTCGTTCAGGAAGTAGTTCCGAATCCTCTCACGGCTGGTGTTGCCCCTTGTGCCGAGCGCGTCAGCTATGAACGTCAGGTTTTCTTCAAGGGTATCTGCGCCGTAGACCGTTCTGATGAAATCCACAAAACGTACTACGATATCGTCCCGGAAATACTCCTCGTCTGTGACCGGTATGCAGTTATCCGGGTCGGGAATAAAGGTCTTGTATTTACTGCCGTCCCACTCGCCGCCCGCATACGCCAGCCCCTCAACGTCAAGGGAATACCGCCCGAACATACAGCCGACAGCATAGCTTACCAGCGACTTTATATCACGGGTGAGGTCGGCACGGCGCACGGTAACGTCCTTGTCTTCGACTTCGGGAGTCAGTTCGTCCTGTAAGCCGTAGATGTCTATGAATATGCGGTTGAGTTCTTCTTCGTTGGATTTTAGCCGGGTGAAACGCTTTTCGCATTCGTCAGACCACTGCGCAAATGATTCGGAGATAAGGGGGACGGGTTTTAACAGGGGGTGGGTTTTGAAGTCCCAGCTGGTTTCAAAGCTGTCCCAGTCAGTTTTGCAAAGTGAAACACATTCCTTGGATAATAATTCAATTAATTCATGCTTATCTAAGATAATAGGAATGTTTTTCACATCTTTCACTTGAAGATTAATTGTTGGATTGAATACTTCAAAATAATATCTCGCTACATTTGTGTTTAAAAGTGCCAGTATCTCGTATATATTCTGACGTATATTTGCGGTTGCACCTCCTTTATCAAAAATACAACCCTTGGGCAAATATCTAAATCCCGTTCCTCTACTTGTCACCGCAGAATAGGTAATGCCTTCTAAATACCAATATTGTTCATTAAGAAGATTTGATGTTTTATTAGTTTTATAAAAATCTCTAGCGCTGGAAGACCAATCAACTACCAAATCTAGATTACCATAATATTGGCGGTAATCTCCACCCTTAGCATAAAATTTCCAACGTTTATTTATTTTTTCACACAATGGTTCCCAAAAATATCTTAAGTATTTTTCATTATCACCAGTAATATTTTGTGAACCAGTAAACTGTCCAAAATTCTCCACCGAATTTCCAATAAGGAAATTTTCCACGAATGCTTTGCTCACCCAATAGGACACCGGTATACCGGGGATTTTTGAGAAATTGTCAGCACAAGACACATATAAATTCTGATGAGAAAGAAACGCATCTCTTTTTTCATTTTCGCCAACGATTCCAACAAGACGAGCATATGTTCCCTTATATCCGTTCATGTGTGCTTTTCGTTCAACAAAAGCCGTTGTCTGTACAACTTCGCCGCCAATTTCATCAAAAGCTCTTGCACCGAGGTGTGCCATATTTACAGTTGTACTCAGCATTAGCTTTTCACGCAGTTTCTCATAGCTTGAAAGGAACATCCATGCGTGCTGCGTTATCATAGCCTGATATCCCTTTAGATTTGCCAGCTGTCCACATCTTTCAATGAAAACAGCAAACAGGTCGGATTTACTGTCAGGGTAGTTCTTTTTAACAAAATCAGACGACTTGTCGCTCATACCAGACCCGCCCATATAAGGCGGATTAGTGCAAACCACGTCATACTTCTGCGCAAGCACCTGCGCCTGCTTCACCAGTGGCAGAATTTTCTCACATACAATGCGCTTGTTTTCCATCGCAATGAGGTTCAGCTCGTCGCTCTGTGCAATTACCCCTATACGCTCAATTAGCCCGCTGAAATCAACGGGCTGAACATTTATAATACTGCCGTACTCACGGGCGTTTGTAAGGTCATTTGAAATGGAGCGCAGGTCGGCTGCTATCTTGCTGTCGCCGTCCGCTATGTACTCTATGATTTCGGGAGTCAGCGCGCGGTTATCGTCAATAACGAACAGATTCGGCTTTATTCCGGAAGTCAGAATACGGCGGTTGTACTGCCGGGCTTTCATCATTACAGCGAAATATGCCAGCTGATACGCACGCCTGTCAATATCCAGACCCCAGAGATTCTTCTCCACGATAAGTTTCGCAGCGTCACGCTCGGAGTAACCCTGTGCAGAGTATATCTGCATGAGCACGTCAAAAGCGTACACTAGTATATGACCCGAGCCCATGCACGGGTCTATTATGCGGATATCCTCCGGAGATATCTCCCTGTACCCTGCACGAATTTCTTCAAGCTGCGCCTGAACCTGCGGCTCCTGCTCCGCTTCGTCAAGGTAGTACTCCCAGCCCTCACGCAGGTCAGCGTCAGGGTGTCCCTCTATCCAAAGTCTGCCGAGGGAGTTCTCGACCATGTAGCGGACTATCCAATGCGGCGTAAACAGCTGGGTCGCAGCCGGTATATTTTCCTTTGTGATTTTGACGTTCTTTTTGAGAGCTGCAAACACCTTGTCCTTCGGTTCAGTGTTGTAGTACTGGTACATCCAGCCGATTATCTCGACCTGACCCTCTTTCTCAATATTGAAATCGTCCTCGGAAATATCGTTTACAAGATGGAACACAACGCCGTCCTTGTCCGTATACGACAGGGAAAGCAGGAGTTCCGAGTAGTCATTCGTAGCCTCAAACAGCTCCGGCAGGATATCATGCAGGTGGTTGCACTCCCTGATGAACAGCATACGGAACAGTTCTTCCAGCCTGTTATTGTCACGGAGCTCATATATACGGCCGCTTTCCTCGCCTGTAAATTCAAGTCCTGCGTCAAACGGCGTGGTAACTATATCCGGCTCATGCTTGCCGGATTCAGAGGACAGCACTCTTATAGGCAGATAGCCGTTCACTTCCATGAAACGAATAGCTATCATACGGTTGAACCAGGTATAGGCGACTTCCTCGACGATATACTCGAAAGCAGCCTTGTAGTTGTCCAGCTCCTCCACCTTTGCCCTTATCGCAGAAACAAGGGAGTTACGCTGCGAGATACGCTCTCCCTTTACCTCGGCGTAATCCTTTGTTCCGATATCGAACAGCTGCAAATCGCTCCTGGACTGCGGGAGCGGCTCGCCGATGCCGTTCTCGTTTACGGCGAGCAGTCCTGCGCTGTATGTAATATCGGATATGAGCTTTTTTCTTGCCCATATTGCAAAATTTTTGAGTGCTGTCTTATTCATCTGGATTTCTCCTTAAAATTCTATTGTGATGATGGTGTCCTCTTCAAGGGTGTTCATCAGCTTGTTCTTTAAGTCGGCGAGGTACTTGTCCACGTCCGCTGCGCTTTCAAGCTGCCACGAGCTGGAGGTATTAATCGACTTTATGCTGACCGCCTTGCGCTTCTTAACTTTCGTCACTACCGGAGCGACAGGCTGTACAGGCGCTGCGCCCGCGTCGTCTTCGGGCTGAATCGGCGGAGTAATCTTAGCTGCCTTTGAGTCTGCAATTTTCTTCTCGGCGGCAAAAATTTCATTAAGAGAACGGGTCATAAGAGCGTCTGCTTCAACGCTTATATTTTTCAGGTTAGCTATATTGTCGCAAGCCTGCGCCTTGTCTGAAAGGTCTGAAAAGCTCTTTACAAATTTATCAGAAAGCTGCGGCCTGCACTCCTTGCCATCGAGCTCGTCAAACACACGCCTGCGGGCTTCGTCAACTGCTTCAAGAGCCGGTTCCATATGCTTGTCAAGCTCCGCATTATAAGCGGTCAGGTACTTTTCAATCAGATCGGGGAGCTTGTGCATTTCATTATAAGGTTCCGACTTGTTCAGGATAGTATTTATCTGGCTTACATATCCCTCGACCTCGTCGTTCACGATAAAGGTCTTACTGCTCTCAAAAATATCCATCTGTCTTACGGCATTGTCAAAGATACTCTTCTGCTGACCGCCGAAGAACTTTTTAACAGGCTCGTAATCCTCAGCCATGTTAAGCAAATCTTCTTTCTTGGCAGAAATCATTCCGAAGAATTCATTCGGATATTTCACATCGCAGATGTCAGTCAGAAGCTGCTTGGCTTTTGAAAGAACACGTCTTCCCGGGTACCTTGCGCCATTATTGTAGTTGCCCTCGGTTCGTTCAATCTCGGTCTTGAGGTTGTTTGCGTACCTGACGAACTCCGCCATTACAGCGTCGTCATCGTCGCTGTTCGGCGTAGTATTGAAGAGTTCCTTCATTACCTCACGGACGACTTTCTTCTGATTGTCGCTTGCCTTTGCACGCTTTTCAGCCATCAGCTTTTCGATGTATTCCTTGCGTGTGATGAAACGGAAAATCTCCTCGGAAGTCCTGGACTGGAGCGTTACCTGTTCATTGTTCACTGTCAGGGAAATCTCGCCCTTGCGGAACAGCTTTGCAACAAGCCACTGAACATCGGCTTCAACATAGCCATACGGAGCCTTTGTAAACCGCTCCATCAGCGACTTCATAGACACCTTGAAATGCTGCGCCGTCTTGTCGGCGATGAATCTGGACATCTCGTTCAGAGCTTCCACGTTGTACTCCTGCATTGTGCCATCAATGGTGATCTGCTGTGAATTGTCACGCAGCAGGGCGCGGATATCATCGTCGCCGACCGGTCTGTCAATGTAGGACAGCTTGTGGTACACAGAGTTGATAAGTTTTCCGAGCGCTTCGTTTATGCGGGTCCTGATATCCCTGGATTTAGACTCGACCTTGTCGCCGCAGGTGTAGATATCGGCTTCTTCAAGAGCCTGGCAGAGATACGTTTTCGCATTCCGGCTGCGTTCCTGTATTTCCGCGCGCTTCTGTGATTTCAGCGATTCGGTGTTGACAGCAGTGTTTGCGGCGTCCATGCGCAGGAACTTCTCGATTTTCAGCATGGAGGTCACTTCGTCAAGATACGACCTGTCGCCGGGAAGTACCACAAGAACAACATTATCCTGACCGGACGACAGGCGCAGCGTGTTCTCATCACCGACCTCATCGCTGTTCGGTGTGAGTATGCGGAGCTTGATGTCGTAATTCTGATTTGCCTTGAACGGGTGGTCGTCTACGAACTGGCAGAAGCTGAACTGATACCTGTTATTGAACCTGTTCAGCCTGAACTTGTTCTCAGGGTAGATATCGTCGAAAATCATACCGGAAACCCTGTTTGTCACATCAGAGGATTCTATCGGCTGCGTTTCAATGGCTCTGTTTATTTCCTGCTCCTCGTTCGTCAGGAACACATAAATATCGCCGTTTTTCTGCACGAGCGTCTGGCGGATAAGGCGGTTAAGCGCTTCCTCCACCCTCTCGGAGAGTGTTCTGCGGTCCTCGTCAATATCGGAAACCATGAGGCTCGTGATATTATTGAGGTTTGCCCTGATCTCCTTGACGTACTTGATCATAAACAGAGTTTTCAGCACGTTTACGGTAAAGCACTCTTCCGCATGGGCGGAATTGAGAGAGGAATTGTCAAGCGCCTTGGTGATAACGCCCTTGTGAGAATGGTCAAGGAACTGTTCCAGTGCGTCATAGAACATATTGAACGGAACAAGCGCCCCTGGTTCCTTGTTCATCAGCCTGACGGCGGATTCCTTGAACAGCGCAAGCATGGAACGCTCACCCTCTGCAAGATGCTTTCCGGACGCACCATGCGTTCTTATGGAAGTCAGAACGCTGCCTAGCAGGTCGAACTGATACGGGATAAACGGATATACAAGGGCGAAGTCGTCACCGTTCTGATAGAGTTTCTTTTCAACGCCGTCGTTGAACACGATAAGATTCTTGATGATAGTGTCCTTGGTATCAAACAGCGCTGAAAGAGTGGCATTGCCGGAATCGTTCTTGGCAAGGATCCTCTTCTTGATGACCTCGTCCACATTGGATGAGGAAAGCGACAGCCTTGTATCAAAACGCCCCTGGATTTTTGAAAAGTCATTGCCCTTTATCTTGGTTATTGAGTCGATATCCTGCTGGCTGGTCACAACTACCCATGCCTTGCCGCGGCAGGCTATACCAAGTTCCTCGGTTACGGTCTGGAGATTGAGCATCAGCTTTGAGTTATCGCCTATGTACTGACCGACTTCATCGACCAGAAAAACAACGTGATGGTTCTTTCCCTTTGAGTCAATGTACTTCTTTACAAGCTTTGCAAAGTCCTCGATGGATATTGAATACGGCTCCAGAGCCTTATCGCTCCAGCTGCGGGCTGACTCGGCGCTCATATAGCCGATGTCTACCAGAGCGTCAATTACATCGTCCTGGATAAAGTCGAACTCATCACGGGCTTCTTCCCAGGGCTGACCATAGGAATTTTCAAATGTGCTGCGGAACTCATCATATTTGCCTTCGCCGAAAAGTCTGCGCTCCAGGTCTGCAAGCGCAAAATTGGAGCTGCAAAAGCCCTGCATCTTATTGAACACTTTAAGGAACACAGAAACGATAGCGTCATTGTTTTCCTTGCCGTTAGATTCGCTTTTGGAGTCGATATTGAACAGGATAGCGTCAGTCGGAACAGAGGCTGCAAGCTTCATATCCGCAAGAACCATCGGGTCTGCAATCTTGTCGTCATCAACGAAATAGTCAATGGCGGATTTGCCGTCAACAACCTTGTTTTCAAGGACATAGGACAGTATCTTCAGAAAGTGAGATTTACCGCTTCCAAAGAAGCCGGAGATCCACACACCCATCTTGTCCGTATTTCCGGTTATGCCGTTCTTATAGCTTTCGAAAAAGCCTCTGAAATGCTTCTGGAGCTCTCTTGTGACAACGTACTCTTCAAGTTCCTGCCTGATGTTGGAGTCATCGCCCTGTCCAACCTTGATAACTCCCTTGATGTCACGGTCAATGGGCTTTGCGAACATATCCCTGATGATCATTGATATTCTCCTTACTCAACCAATTTGAAAGCACGATAGTAGTTATCGTCCTTGACCTCGCCAAAAAGGACCAGCTCCTGCCCGTCATATTTTCCGGGATAGAACATAACCACAGGAACGTTGTCCAATACCTGATGAAGATTGTTCAGAACAGTATGCGAACGAATGAGGGGATAGCACTTTCCTATCCCGATTATGAATACGACAGATTTTTCAGGCGTCCGCTCCTGAATATACTTTACGATAAGGTTGTCATCTCCGGTCAGCCGGAGCGTATTCCCCACAGCTCTTATAACACGGTCAAGACCTTTGTTTTTTTCAAGGTCGAAACACTTTTCAAGATAGCCCTTTTCTTTCAGTATCTCGATAGTTATGTCGTAGAGGTCAAATACAACGACCTTAAAACCGTCCGGTGAATCCTCGTGTTTTTGGCGGATATACTCCACACGCTTGCGTACAATAAGTTCGTCCTTTGGCATATAGTCGAAAATATAATACCCGACCTCGTTGCCAAGCCCCTTATTCTCCCGGAATGAAGGATTAGCAATCATTTCTTCGGCTTTATCAAGCCTTTCATCTAATGCAGCCATTTCAGTTGACCCCCGTAAGTGCTTTGATCATCGCAGTTTCGCCTTTAACTTCAAGATATCGTTCAAGAGATATGTCCAGAAGTGGCGGGGTAATGATGTGCCTTTTCCCATCTGTGGTGAGAAGTCCTGCTTCCGTCAGAAAGTTGAAATAACATCCGGACAGCCGATTTTTAGTGGAATCGATCCAGCCCTCAATAAGAGGCTCCTGCAATTCCTTATCCCTGAAAAACTGCTTTATGTCAGCAGCGGTTATCTCGCTGAATCCAAGTATTTTCCTGGTGCGGTACACTTCGTACACGAACTCGGATAAAAGCCTGTCTGTTCTCATAATAGCTATGAGATTAATGATTTTCTGCGTTGACAGGTCTGAATCCTGAAACAGCTTTAGTTCCGTTTCATCAAGAGCTATCGCCCTATTGGTAATGTAGTTTGTTACCCTCCTGGAGCGGTTAGCATTCACTGCGCCGAAAATGTTCTGCTCAATGCAGTACTTCTTGATTTCATCCTGGGCTTTACCTTCCATCACCATTGGAAGAACTTTCTTAAACTCAATAAACCAGAAGGACTGTGACATTAATCCGGCGCTGTATTTTTTTTGAGTCAATATACCCTCTCCTGACTTTATCCCCAATATCACAAATCGGAATAAAATTCCGTTTTTATATATACTATAATCGCAACGCGATTATAGTATAGCATATAATTGAATAAGATTCAAGTGAAAACAGAAAAAAATCCCGAAAGGAAAGTGCAAATGGAGATATATCACTTTGGCACACTATTAAAGGAACTCAGAAACGATGCGCACATGAAGCAAAAGACCCTTGCTGACAAACTCAGTGTTACAGAAGCAACCATAAGCAAATATGAATGCGGAACAGCCATGCCGCCGTTTGAAACCATGAGAACCATTGCCTCTGTTTTCAATGTATCTATGGACTTTCTTTATGGAACGGAAAAAAGATCAACTGTTTCAACATTCGGATTAAGTGACAACCAGAAGGAAATTATTGAAATTCTGACACAGCAGTTTCGTGTTAAAAATGGATTTGATAAGGAACTTTCCGATGATGAATATAAATTGTTAGGAAAAATTGTGGTAGAATTAACCAAATAAATGTCAATAGGCCCAAGAAAACCGGCTCTGCTGCGAGCCGGTTGATACCACCCCAAATCTTGTGTAAACTCCATAAACAGTGTATAATAAAAGCAAACGAA
>ERZ773157.2728-NODE-2728-length-13249-cov-11.886312_pt1 | contig 13249 bp, 8 predicted proteins | sample MGYA00511480_ERZ773157 | MGnify/ENA primary metagenome ERZ773157 (study PRJEB29015, sample SAMEA2737863) | human gut metagenome | biome: human gut; feature: human-associated habitat; material: faeces | place: China | collected 2012 ... | reverse complement strand
GCACTGCATCCCTCAAAAGCGGCACTTTCAATGCGCCGCACCGTGCGCGGCAAAGTCACATTGGTTAGGCTTTCATTGCCGCTGAATGCCCTTGCGCCAATTTCCACAATGCCGTCCGGCAGTTCGATTTGGGTCAGCGCAGTGCAGTGTTCAAACGTATTCACCGGGATTTTCGTCAGCGCTGCCTCCCACTGAACTTCCCGCAGGGCGGCGCAGTTCATCCACGCGCCGTTGCCCAGCGTCGTGACGCTCTTGGGCAGCTTCAGCGTCTGAATCCCCGTATCAGAGAAAGCAGCTGAGCCAATCGTATTCAGATTTTCCGGCAAAACGATGTTTTCCAGCGTGCCAATGCCCGCAAACGCATACGCGCCGATTCTGGTCAGGCTCTCCGGGAAGATGATTTCCGTCAGGGCCGTATTTTCAAACGCATTTGCTTCTATGGTTTGCAGATACTTGCTCCATGTCACCGTTTTCAGCGACGTGCAGCCGCTGAACGCCGACGCAGAAACGGTATGGAGGCGCTCCGGCATCTGGAATTCCGTCAAGGAAACGTCATTCCGGAACGCCGCTGCACTCAGGCTCGTTACGCTGTCCGGAATATGCACGCTTTCCAGTGCCGTGCAGTTCTGGAACGCCTTTGTGCCGATGTTCGACAGCGAATCATCAAACGACAGCGATTGCACCGCCGTGCAGCCTTCAAATGCCGATTCGCCAACAGACGTCACGCCCGTGAACGCATTGGGCGAAACAAGCGACGTGCAGCCCTTGAAGAATCGGTCAGGAATCGCCGTCAGCGTACCTTCACCGAAATTCACCGTCTTCAAGCCCGTTGCATTTTCAAACATGCCTGCCTGATAATCGCTGAAAATCGGCGAGAAAGTCAGCGTTTCCAGATAGCGCAGGTTTTTGAGTGCGCCATCATCAATCTGTGTCAGCGTTTCCGGCATGACAAAGCTTTGCTGCGGTGCGCTGGCAGCATAAGTCAGCAGCCGCGTGGCATCTGCCGTCATCAGTGCACCTTGCTGCACCTGAAAATGCGTGTTTCCCTCTGCCAGCTGGAAAGCCGTCAGCGCCGTGCAGTCACGGAATGCATCCGCTCCAATCAGGGACAGCGATTTCGACAGCGGCATCGAAGTCAGCGCAACACAGCCGTCAAAGGCTTCCGCGCCAATCATCGTAATATCGCCATCAAACTGAATTGATTCCAGTCTTTCGCAGCCCTGAAATGTGCGGTCAGCAATGACCGTCACACCAGCCGGGATTTGCAGCTTCTTTATCGTGTAGCAATACTGGAATGCGCCTTCCCCAATGGATTCGAGCTTTTCAGGCAGACGACCATCTCCCCAAGCTCTCCCCACTCTCCCCATATTCCAGCATCCAGCGAACGCGCTTTTACCGATTTTGGTCACGTTTTTGCCGATGCACTGCTCAACACTATAATCTCTCGCAGAGCCGTAGCCCCAGCAGTTCACAAAGGCTTCGTCCGGAATTTCTGTCAGTGAATCAGGGATTTCCAAGAAGTGCATTTGTAAACATGCCGCAAATACGCCCTCGCCCATTTTCGTCAGCTTCTGCGGCATCCGAACCGCATCAAGATAGGCGCTGCCTGCAAAGGCTTCCTTACCAAAGGTGGTTACATTGTCCGGAATGTAAAATTCCTTGCCGATGCCCGACGGCATATCATAAAACGCGCGGTCGCCGATCGTCGTGACCGGATACCCTTCAATCTCCTGGGGAATAAGCACTTTGCTTCTCAGCAGTTCTTTATTATATCCTGTAATCGTCGCTTCCCCATTCTGAATCTCATAGGTATAGTACTCTGCCGGGTCTGCAACAAGCACATATGCGTGCATGTAAATCCAATAATCGACATTCGGTTTTTTTATGCGTAGTTCTACACGAACCATTTCATTGTTGGAAAGAGTAATGCTACCTTTTCCATCAAATTCGACACAGGTTCCCGTTGGCTCATAGGTATAGCTTTCCGTGCGGCCTTCACCATATTCGTCATCATAGTAAGTACAGCCATGACCATCCGTATAGGCAAAACACCATGACCATCCCTCTTTATCCACAATGAAGCCTTCCGGAACGTCATAGCTAAAGTGGATTGTTTCCCCCGGCTGGGCAAAAATGACACGCTTCCCTTCCAAATCCACTTTCTCTTCGCGCGTTTCTGCGCAAGCAACTGTCGTTGCCAGCGCAAAAAGAAGCAAGAACAGTCCGAATGTGACCTTCCAACGTTTCATGTGCAATCTCCTCCATCCGCTTTTTCCCTGTTGCAAACTGCCAGTTTTCCATATTTATTATACGCAGTTTCTTCCAACTCGTCAATATAATTGGTAATCGTTTCTTGACAATTTTTTCTGAATATAGTATTAGCACCTTATTGATTTGACGGTGGATGGCATAGCATTCGATTTAGCTTCTGTATTTTTCCTTAATTTTCTTGATTCTGCTATTGACTTTTTCTTGAAATTGCTGTATGCTGGAAATCGAGAAAGGGGTTGATACGCATGAAATCCAAGAAACTTTTGACGATTACGCTGACCAGTCTGCTGATCGGAAGCTGTCTGGTCCTACCCGCACTGGCGGACAGCGCGGACGCTCCAAGCGGCGGAAATGTCGCGACTTACGAAATTTCCGCAAACGTAAAACGCATTGATGAATATGCGTTTGCAAACAGCACGAGCCTTGTCAGCGTGAAAATTCCTGATTCTGTAACTGCCATCGGGGATTACGCCTTCTCGGGCTGCACGAGCCTGAAAGAGATCACGATTCCCAGCAGCGTGACAGAGATTGGCGCGCACGCATTCGATGGATGCACGGCGCTGGTGAAGGTGGATGGGCTGGAGAATGTAACGAATCTCAGTGACTTCACGTTCTACAACTGCACATCACTGCAAGATGTTGGAAATTTGACTTCTTTGACGAGCATTGGCGAATCTGCTTTTGCAGGCTGCAAATCACTGACGCAGCTCGGTGATATGCCCCATCTGAAAAGTATCGGCGCGTCTGCTTTTTCATACGCCATCAGTTGGGACGATGAACCGGAGCAGCATTATTACTGCGATTCACTGAAGCGTATTGGCGACATTTCTAATGTCGAACAAATCGGTGATTCAGCCTTTTTCAGCTGCGCGTCTTTAGCAGAAATCGGAAGTTTGCAGCATGTCACAACAATTGGAGATTGGGCTTTTGGGTATTGCACTTCACTCAAAGAAATCAGCAGCTTAGACAATATTAAAAAGATTGGCAGATGGGCTTTCTACGATTGTCAGTTGAATACGCTTGAAATCGGAGGAAATGACGTCCACATTGGGGCGGAAGCATTTTTCAGTTGCAATTCTCTTGCAAGCATCGAGGGCTTAAGCAACGTAACAAGCATCGGCAGCGGTGCTTTCGAGTCCTGCGCCATGACCACCATTAGCGGTCTAACGAACATTTCTGCCATTCCGGATAGCGCATTTGCCAGCTGTACCAATCTGCAAAGCGTAGAAGGTTTGGAGAATGTGACGAGCATTGGCGCATACGCATTCTCCAGATGCTATGCGTTGGAAACACTTGATAACACCGATAATGTAACCACTATTGGTGCTTACGCTTTCAGAGATTGCGAATTGCTCACATCCATGGAGCATTTGAGCAATGTAACAAGTATTGGCGATAGTGCTTTTGTAGGCTGCACCTCCTTGGTTCGGGTTGGTGATATGCCCCATTTGGAAAGCATCGGCGACTCTGCCTTTGGGGTTTCCAGCCGTTGGATTCCGGACGAAGGCATGTCAAAAGACTATGCCTGTGCGTCACTGGAAAGCATCGGAGATCTCAGCAGCGTTACTTCCATCGGCGAAAACGCCTTCTATCAGTGCACTTCGCTGAAAACCGTCGGCAGTCTCAGCAGCGTTACTTTCATCGGCGCAAATGCGTTCAAGCAGTGTACTTCCCTGCAAAGCGTCGGGGAACTCGGCAGTGTTACACGCATCGCGTATGGTGCCTTCTACGGCTGTGAATCGCTGACCAGCATTAGCGGCTTGGAAAAGCTGACCGTCTTGAATCGAGAGACATTCCGCAATTGCAAATCGCTGAAAACCGTTGGTGATTTAAGCAGTGTGACAAGCATCAGCGAGAAAGTGTTTGATGGCTGCACTGCGCTAACCACAGTTGGCGATTTAAGCAGCTTGAAGGTCGTTCCTGACAGGCTGTTCTTCTATACGTCAAATCTGGTTTCGGTTGGCGATTTGAGCAGCGCCACCAGCATTGGAGAGAGCGCATTCTCTGGCTGCCGCAAACTGACGAGCATCGGAGACATGTCCAATGTTCGTACCATCGGCGAGTCTGCATTTTCGTCCTGTAATGCGCTAACAAGCATCGGTTCCCTGCCCAATGTTCGCACCATTGGCAACTATGCGTTTTCTGGCTGCAAAACATTGACCAGCCTTGATGAGATGCCTATGCTGGATAGCATTGGCAGTAGTGCATTTTCGGGCTGCAGTATGCTGGCAAGTCTTGGTGAAATGCCCATACTAAAAAGCATTGGCAGTAGTGCATTTGAGAGTTGCAGCAAACTGACGAGCCTTGATGGAATGCCCATGCTGGATAGCATTGACACCGGTGCATTCGCTTACTGCACCACCTTAACCAACGTCGAAATTCTGGCAAATGTAACGACACTCGGAAGCCATACCTTCTACGGCTGCAAATCGCTAAAAACCATTGGTGATTTAAGCAAAGTTACAGTCATCGACTCCTCCACATTCGCTTCCTGCAGCGCATTAGAGAGCGTAGGCGATGTGAGCAGCGTAACTTCAATTGGTTATGCCGCATTTGAGGGTTGCTCTTCGCTTGTGCGTGTCGGCAACATGAGTAATGTCGAATCCATTGATTCTAACGGTTTTGCAAATTGCAGCGCCTTGGAACGCATTGATGAACTGGACAAGATCACCAGTATCGGTCAGTATGCATTTATGGGCTGTACTGCACTGAAGAGTATCGGTTCCCTGCACAACTTGAAAACTATCGGGCAAGGTGCTTTTAACGGCTGCAGTGCACTGGAGCATGTTGACGATTTGTACAGCTTGACGCGCTTGGAATCCGATGTTTTCTCACACTGTGTATCGTTAATCAGCGTTGACTTGTCTGACAAACTAACCGTCATTGGGAGTAGTGCATTCTTTGGCTGCAAAACGCTTGTCAGCATTGGTGATTTAAGCAATGTTGCAAGCATTGGAGGTTCTGTCTTTAGGGACTGCATCGCGCTGAAATCAATCGGCAATATGCCCAAATTGGAATCAATGGAGTCGGATTGTTTCATGGGCTGCACCGCACTGGAAACCGTCGGTAATTTAAGCAGCCTGAAGGAGATTCCATATGAGGCGTTTGATGGCTGCACCTCTTTGGTGAGCATCGGCGATTTGAGCAACGTAACCACTATCGGATCATACGGGTTCAACCAATGCAAAAAGCTGACCTCAATTCCGAATCTGGGCAGTTTGGAAAGCGTCAATCAATTTGCCTTCTCCGGATGCGAGTCGCTTGCATTTCTGGGTAATCTTCGCAATCTAACAAGTTTTGGCTATTCGCCTTTCATTAACAGTCCTTTCTATAACTGCCCAAACCTTGTCCTGGAAGTCCTGCCGGACTCCGCCGCTGAGCAGTACGCAAAGAGCTACAACATGCGGTACACCTACATTACGGAGTAATTCTCACATCACTTGGTTCTTCGCGGAATCTTGGGGCAACCAACAAGATTCCGTGAAGAGCCTCTTTTATCTTGCACCATTTCGTCCGCATCCACATCCATGTTGATATGTGCCGTTGGATTTCGCAGAACTATAGTGCGTTTCTAAAATGAGACCGGTGCAGTTTCAAGCAGATTTTCTTGCAATTCAAGGATGAAAACCGAAGGTTTACTGGCGGTAAATCGAGAAGTGCAAGAAAAGATGCCAAAATTGCACCGGTCTCATTTTAGAAACACACGCTAAGGAGCAATCAGCTCATAGAATTTGAGCGCCTCGACAATCGCAGTTTCCTTGTCGGGCGGACAGTGTGGCTGCTTTGCCTCCTCAGACTTCGGCTTGTTGTAATTCTCACGCTCAATAATGCCACATTTCTGCTTCACCTGTGCGATATAGAGGTAGCTGACCTTCAATCCATTATGTTCCAGAACATACGCTTTGATTTCCTCGTAGGTTGCCTTTTTCTCCGCGGCAGTCAAATCCAGCTCGTCCATCTTCACTTCAATCTCGATATGGTCCTTGCTTTGAAGTTGGACAATAAGCATACCGTCTCCGACATATCCATTTCGTCCCAACCAAGTCCAGTGATTTTCGAGCCGTTAAAATACACGGGAAAACGGAACTCGATGCGCTTCACGATGCGTCCGTCGCTCCGACGCTCCGGGTAAATCTCCACGCGCTCGATGAAGCTGTTCATGAAGGTCTTTTTCTCCAGATCGGTGAACTGGTCGTACAGCTTGTCGAAGTAGAGCAGGAACTGATAGACGTTGTCGGTGGAAATCCGGCGCTGGCGGATGTTGTCCATGCGGGTCTGTACCTCGGCGATGCTGACCTCGATGGAGGCGATCTGGTCGTAGACCCTGTTCTGCCGCTCCTGCAGGTCCTGCGCCTTGCGGGTGTAATGCGGGTCGTCGAAATCGAGCGCGTCGATCTGCTCGCCCAGCCTGTCCTTGGTGCCCGTGAGCTGACGGAGCTGATTGCGCAGGGTCTCCATCTCCGTGTCGAGCTCGGCGGTGTCCAGCTTGCCGCCGATCTTCTCCCGGATGCCCTGCTCAAAGGCGGGGGTGTTGACCAGCTTGTGGATGATCTCCTCCACCGCGCCGTCGATGATTTCCTCGCCCCACTGGTGGTGATAGTCACAGCGCTTGCCGTCCACATGCAGGCGGTGCTTGCAGGCGTAGTAGAAGTAGTCGCGGTAATAGGTTCCGTCGCCCTTCTTCTTGCGGTTCACGTTGCCGTACATGCCGCCGCCGCAGATGGGGCACTTGAGCAGCCCGGACAGGACGTGCTCGTGGTCAAGGCTGTGTGTCTTGAGCTGGCGCTTGTTGGTCTGCTGGCGCTGCTTCTGCGCAAGCTGCCAGTCCTCCTCGGAGATGATGGGCTCGTGGATGCCGTCGTAGAGCGTATAGCCCTTTTGCTTGACGATATGGTACTGGTTGCGGGTGCCGGGAATCTTTTCGTTGTGCCTGCGTCCGTAGGCCAGCTTGCCACAGTACACGGGATTGTCGAGCACGCCGATGAGGAAGGAACCCGTGAAGGCCTCACGCTTGTTGTTGTGGCGGCAGACCTTGCTGTACCCGTGCTCGTTGAGCCAGTTTGCGATTCTGGCGGTGCCCATGGTGGTGTGGATGTACTTGTCATAGATGATGCGGATGACCTCGGCCTCTTCCTCGGCAATCTGCAGGTGCCCGTCCACGAGCTTGTAGCCGTAGGGCGCGAAGCCGCCGTTCCATTTGCCCTCGCGGGCCTTCTGCCTGCGGCCCTCCATCGTCTGGACAAGGATATTCTCGCGCTCGATCTCGGCGACAGCGGAGAGAACGGAAATCATCAGCTTGCCGCTGTCCTTGGAGGAGTCGATGCCGTCCTCCACGCAGATGAGGTTGACGCCGAAGTCCTGCATCCGTTGCAGGGAGGTCAGCACGTCCGCGGCGTTGCGGCCGAAACGGGAGAGCTTGAACACCAGCACGAAGGAAACGCCGTCCTTGCCGGATTCGATGTCCCGCAGCATCCGCAGGAACTCCGGGCGGCCCTCGATGTTCTTGCCGGATTTGCCCTCGTCGCAGTATTCCCCGGCGACGAGCATGTTCTGGAACTCCGCGTACTTGCGCAGCTTGTCCTTCTGCGCGTCCAGGCTGTAGCCGTCCACCTGCATGGAGGTGGAGACGCGGGTATAGATGTAGCATTTCATTCGCTTCATGGCTTTTCCTCCTGCGGTCCAGCCTTTGCCGCGTCGGCGTGTTCCTCAAGCTCAAGGAGGAACCTGTCGTAGTCGGACAGGAACTCGCGGTCCTGAATGACGCGGTACTTCTCAAATTCGGTTTCTGCGTGCAGCCGGGCGATTTCTGCAGACACCCTACCCGCATCCCTGAGAAGACCGTATTCGAACATTTCAATGAAGCGGTTCAGGCGGGTTTCCCAGTCCTGCATGGTCAGCGGAATGTGGCGCTGGGCCATGTTCTCGGCGAAGTCCAGATAGGAGGTGACCATCCGGTTCAGCTGCCCAAGCTCGTCTTCGGTGAGGTAGTTCTTGGCGATGGACACGTCGGACTTCCTGATCTTGCCGTCCGGTGCGTCCTGCCAGGTGGTCAGGCCCATGTGATCCTTCGTGTGGTCGGCGCGCTCCATGATGAGCTCGGCGGCGGTGTGCCCGTGCACGGCGAAGTGCATCTTGTTCTGCACAGTGGCATAGAAGCGTTTCGTGGCGGCGGAAGTACGGTCGTAGTCGATAGCAGTGGCATACAGGTCGGTGATCTTCTGATAGAACTTGCGCTCGCTGGCGCGGATCTCCCGGATGCGCTCCAGCTGTTCCTCAAAGTATTTGTCGGTCAGATAGGTGCCCCGCTTGAGCCTTTCGTCGTCCATGACCCAGCCGCGAATGGTGTACTGCGTTGCGATCTGATTGACCCATTTGCGGAACTGAACGGCGCGCTCGGAGTTGACCTTGAAGCCGACCGCGATGATCATTTGAAGCGCGTAATGGTTGGTGGAATAGCTTTTGCCGTCTGTGGCAGTTATCCGAAATTTTCGGATAGCTGAATCCTCTGACAGCTCGGAATCATCGAAGATTTTCTTGATGTGATAATTGATCGTTTTGACACTCACATCATACAGCTGCGCCATCGTCTTTTGCGTCAGCCAGATGTTTTCGTCCTCGTAGCGTATTTCGATGCAGCCCTGCGGGTCGCCCGTGGAGGCGACATAGGTCAACACCTCCGCCGCGCTGGAACGGATGGGCGCGGGCGTCTGCTTTTCTCTGGACATGGGAATTCCTCCTCGTGCGGTTTATGGAAGCCTTCCCCGGCCCGATTGGATACGAGCCGGTGAAGGAAGGTGGTTCAGGCGCAGATGATTTCGGTCATCACGTTGTGCTCCGCTTCGGCGCGCGCCAGATTCATGAGCCCGACCCACTTTATGGTATCTTCAGCCTTCAGGGCTTCGGTGATGCCCCAGCTTTGGGCATATCCCTTCATGAGAACATCGAAACGCCCGCTGGCCTGCTCATCGACAGTGTGCAGATAGGCATTCAGTGCTCCCGTGAGCAGAAGCCTTTGGAAATAACCCGGATGGTTCGATTCCAGGTGCCGGAGGTGCAGCCGGCCCCATCTGCCGATGGGCTGCTGCTCCGGAAGCTCCAGATCCGGAAAGTAATAATCGCCGTGAAGGGTGTAGCTCAGGCCGTTGTGCTCGTCGGTGATATGTTGGGGCAGCGTGCGGCTCTCAGGAGCAGGATGATTCTGAAGCATGGTGCACCTCCTGTCAATCGTTCGTGTATTTTGTCCCAACTGCATTTTATTATGCAGCCATATCATTTGTCAATGGTTCTTCTGAATTTGTTTGAGATGATGGATTGGATAAACTGTCCCAACTCGTTTTGCTGTCAGCGGGAAGAACGGGAAACTCCACCTTCCCGCTGTACTTTTCGATCATTTCGGCAAGAAAGCCGACGCACCGCTCAAAGGCGGCGTTCTGTTCAGGCGTTCTTTTGAGCAAAGCCATGATTCCTCCAATAAAGGGTTGATCGGTGGTGGGTGCATAGAGGTTCAGTGTTCCTTTCTTGTTCCTGCAGATATGCGAATCCACTGCGTACATACGTACATGTGTACAATCCCTTTGTATGTGTGTACGTATGTACACAGAGAATCGCGGAAATTCTCACTTACAGGGAATTTCAGACAAACGGGTTATCATCCGAGCAATCGCGCTGCCATCCGTCTGCCGTTCTGAGCGGGAGCCTTAGCACAGGCTTAATGCCGGTAAAGCCCCACACGCGGCGGCCGACGAGGTTCGTCAGGTTATTGGAGTGCTCGATGCTGTACTTCTTCTGATTGGCAATCAGGAATTCCGAAAAGCTCCGGTTCTTGAGCGGCGAGAAGCCGTTCTCCCGGCACCATACGGTGTAGATTTCATAAAGCTCCTGCGAGCCAACCTTCCCTTCGGGCGTGAGCTGGATATAATCCCCGGCTTCCATAAAGAGCAGCACGTTATTGGCGTCCTGCTTAATCGTTTCCCGGTTGGAACGAGCGCGGGCGCTTTCGGTGAAGCGGAAATGATTCGCCACAAGGCGCTGCAGTCCTTTAAAGGCCCAGAGGAAGATGCCTTCCAGCTCGCAGCACATTTTCTCCGCGATGTCGGGGTCATCCACGCGATCTGGCTGGCGCTCCCTGGTGTTCAGAATCAGCTGGCGGCGATAGAAGCCGTTGCTGCGGTCGTAGAGGGATTGGAGATCGCCATTGCTGAATGCCAGCAGCCGGGCAAACATCCAGCCCTGATAGCTCTGCTTGCCCTTCTTCTCCAGATCCATGCGCCCCTGTGCGGTGACCAGCGACTTGATATAGTTGGTCTGACGCAGTGCTTCCATGCGCATGTCGTCGTCGATCAGCAGATGGATGTGCTCGAGATCTGCCCGGGCAAAGCGTTTCTCGGACACCTTGCCCACGCTGCCGTCCTTGGCGTTGCAACCAAAGAGATGGGACAGAACGGTGCCGATCTGCGACTTGCCCTCGCCACCGCTGCCCTTGATGACCATCATGCGCTGTCCCTTGTTGCTGGGAATCAGGCAGTAGCCGATGTATTCCTGTAGGGTGGGAATGTCATCCTCATACAGAAGACTGCTCAGAAAACGCAACCACACTTCCGGGCTGGGCGCGGAATGGTTGTAGGCCACCGGGAAGCGGTTGCGCACGATTTCACTCTTGGATTCGGAGAACGATCCGTCCAGAAACAGTGTGCCGTTTGCGACGTGAATCCGGTCTGTCTGCGGCGGGAAGTCGTCAATGTGCGCCGTGATTTTCAGCAGCTCGATGATATTGGAAATCTTCTTCGGAACGCTGGTGGCCGCATACGGCTCGATGATCTGATAGATTTCCGTCTTGAGCGGCGCTTCGTCGGTCATGCGTCCTTCCGGCGTGAAGAAGCTGTTTTCGGTGTAGAGCAGCTTGTGCGAAGCCAGAAACTCCCGGCAGAAAGCCGCTTCGTTGATACTCTGTCTGTCGTACCAGGGCGGGAACTGGTCAGGCCGCAAACGCTTTGTCATGCGCATCCACATCCTCTTTATGTGCTACGTTCCAGCGCTCAATGCTGCGGAGGGTGTCGTCACAGAGCAGGGAGTCGGCGGTATCTTTGCGGATAACGCTGTCTGCATCGTACAGACAGCCGATCATATAGGACACCTGCGGCAGCGCATGGCTGGCGGATCCGAAGCGGCCGTCCCATTTATCCGAGGGATGAACAGGAGCAAATCGTTGCTGACGATTTTTCAGGAGCCGTTCATATTCGATCAGCACGGAGGCGCAGTGCCCTTCCCGTTCCCGCTGGGATTCCTCCTGCCGGATACGGGGAAGCGCAACGGCAGCGGATACCGGCGTGTTGGGGTCGATGCCGAAATCCAATGCCAGCTTGCGCGCTGCATCGAAGGGAGATAAATCGAACAGTTGGGCGGTGAAGTCGATCACGTCGCCTGTGGCGTGACAGCCGAAGCAGTAATAGTAAGTATCGTTGATCTTCATGGAGGGTGTCCTGTCCGAATGGAACGGGCAGCGGCACATGCCGTTTTGCCCGATCCTGACGCCGTAGTGTACAGCCGCCTGTGGGACGGTTACGCGGGCCTTGAGGGTATCGTAAATTCTCGTATCATTCACTTCCTTGTATTTGTCGGTAAAAAAGGTATAGGGTCATCGGTCGTTCTCCCATGCTTTGCTCCAATTGCGTTCGTGGGTGCTGCGCTGGGGCAGCAGCCGGTCGATTTCATCCGCGCCGAGTGTCCGGGTCAGCCTGTCCAGTTTGGAAGCCTTCTCCTGCATGAGATCATTGGGTTCTGCTTTTCGCTTCCAGTACGCGGTTTCTCTGAGCATATCGTTGTTCTTCTGGCGCTCGTTGACCAGCAAAGCATAGACTTCTCTCAGCTTGCGGACGAGCTTTTTGATGACCGGGAGAGCCTTGTTTTCGCGGTAGCTCCTGGCGGTTTCCAGCATCCCGGTGTCGGGCAGAAGCTCGTCTGCGGAACCCAGGCTTTGTACGAATGCTTTGACCTCTTTGTCGCTCTTCGCAAGTGCATCTATCTTCCTTTTTGCGGCTTCGACTTCATGCTCAGCCTCCTCCCGATTCGCTTGCGCCAGATGCACGGCTTGCTCCGCGCTTTGCTGCTGCGCCATAATCGCATCGAGGGCTTCCTGTTCCTTCATGACCTTGAACTGCACGGTGGTCAGGTGCTCCTCGGTGCTGCCGCGTTCGCCGCGCTCCACGTCGGTGTAGCCCGCAGCGAACATGGCGTCGTGGTACTGATCCTGCAATACGCTGTAGGATTTCTTCAGGACAATCTTGCCTGTTTTCGTGCGCAAGGGCTCTCCGAATTCATCCAGCACGTGCCGGGACTGCCACTTTTTGCTGTGGCTGATCTGCATGACGGTCTCCTTGACGGTGCCAACCAGCGCCGGGTCCTTGCAGCGCTTCGGCCACAGAATCTGTTTTTCGACGACGGGCACATAGACCACATGAAGATGATAGTGCCATACGTCGTAGCCAAGGGCCTTGCTCATGCCCTGGTTGCGTTCGTCAGCGTGCATGACGGCGGAGAGGATGTACTGTTCGCCGCCGTCAATATCGACGGCAGCCCGGTATGCCTCGGCGTAGAACGCCTGTGCAAACTCGTAGCCGCCGTGATTGTGGAAATACGCGGAGTTGACATCGAAAACCAGCTCACCATAATGGACGGCGTCCTGCTTGAGACCCCGGGCAGAGATGGTGCCGTCCTGCTCCATCTGCCGGAACATCTCCTGATAGCTGCCGGAGGGCGTCTTGAAATGGATGTTCATATGGCTGCGTTCGGGGACAATATCCTCGTTCCGGTAGCAGGTTTTCTGGCGTTCGTTGTGGGCTTCAGCGTCGGCGATATTGTTTTCGGTTCGGGGCTGGTTGCGGACGGTGGTGCGATCCACGCCATCGTTTCTTGCCATGGAATCGCCTCCTGTTACTATATATTTGCCCCTTGATTTATGGCAGCCAGCCATAGGCATGGG
>ERZ773157.2721-NODE-2721-length-13285-cov-10.304006_pt1 | contig 13285 bp, 10 predicted proteins | sample MGYA00511480_ERZ773157 | MGnify/ENA primary metagenome ERZ773157 (study PRJEB29015, sample SAMEA2737863) | human gut metagenome | biome: human gut; feature: human-associated habitat; material: faeces | place: China | collected 2012 ... | reverse complement strand
TTCGATTTTTAATGCGTTATCTGCCATTTGGGGTGTCCTCACTTTTCTTTGGTGTTTGTATTTTGCAAAACTCTAATTTAGGTTATGAATGTTGTGAAAATGTAACAAAATTTTCGAAGACACGCTCCCGCTACGTGTCGCTCACAGCGGTACTAAGAAGCCAGTCACAACTTATCGTTGTTCCTGCCTTCTAAGAACCGGTGGCTCCCCAGTGTCTTCTCAAGCTTTTGTTGCATTTCCACAACTTGCATTACTTTGATTATGAGTTTTACAAATATTTTACCCTATATGGCATAAAAATGTAAATATGTTATAAGCATAAAATATTTTTCATAGTTTTTAAACAGAATCAATGATATACTTTCCATATACGCAATACCTTATTGTGCTATTTGTGCCAAACATATGACAATATTTAGAACAATAAAAATAAATTATTATAAAGGATTTCGCCTATGAATCATACAGATTTTCACCCATTTGAAATGCAATTTGAAGTACCGGATTCCGCAGAATCCATCGTGTATACAAGAAAATTTCAGGCACCGAGACGTCTGATTCTGTTAGGCTGTGGCTATGTTGCACAGTCTCTCTGTCGCTTTGCCTCCCAGTTGGAATTTGATGTCTACGCAGCAGACGACAGACCTTCCTTCGCTAATTCTTACACTATGAAAGAAGCTAAAGAAGTGATCTGTGACAGTTTTCCTGCTGCCATTACCAAAATCAAGCTGACCAATCAGGATTTTGTTGCGATTCTCACCCGCGGGCACGTCCATGATGCCGACTGTATCCGCACAATTTATGCAAGCGGTATCACACCTGCTTATATGGGACTTATCGGTTCCAAAAGACGTGTCGCCGGACTTTTTGAGAACCTATGCACTGAAGGAATTGACCGTTCTTTTCTTGATCACATACACACACCAATCGGTTTAAGCATTGGTGCTGTCACCACAGACGAGATTGCCATTTCCATTCTGTCAGAACTGATTTTATGTCGCAGTCAGCTTTCTTCCGGAAAGAAAAACGGCATGCTGGAACAGACGAATATGGATTCTGTTTTTCTCAACGAGCTCATGACAGATGAGCCAAAAGCCGTTGCTGTTGTCGTGGAACGCAAAGGCTCCACTCCGGTCAAAACCGGTGCCATTATGGCTGTCAATGCTCTTGGTCAGTCTTTCGGCACGATTGGCGGTGGCTGTGGCGAACATGAAGTGTTCAAAAAAGCACTGGAAGTTCTCTCCACCAGACAGGATACTTTTCTCTCCGTCGATATGACCAATGATTTCGCCGGAGAAGAAGGCATGGTCTGTGGCGGAACTATGGATGTTATCATCAAATATATATCTCGTAACATCACTTTTTAATACATATTCAAAGACAGGTCATTGTATTGTTACTACAATAACCTGTCTTTCTATTTTTTCAATATGCGATCAAAGAAATCTATCATAATTTTATGTATTTCTTCTGTCCAGAATTCACTTCCAAACGGATTGCATTTCTGATATCAAGCGCAGTCGCCGGAAATGGTGCAATCCCGGAATGACGATATTCCACAACTGCAATGACATAGCCTTTTCTGACAGTCTTGCCAAGAATCCTAACTTGGCTCCAATATCCTGCTGCATCCATGTTAATATATAAGCTTCCCTAGTTCTTCAAATACCTTATCTGCATACAATTGTTTGATTTCATGGCGGTTTCTGCCGGAAACATCTGTCTTCCATGCATAATCATACGCCTTGTCTTTTACGAGAATACAAAAAAATACCTTTCCCTGTACGCTGTCTGCATTGTTCGGATCAACATTTCCTGTTGTTCCGGTAATCCCAATCGCAATATCGGTATGCATTTTACTCTGGATGGTTTCTGCCATTGCCCTTGCGCACTCTTTCGAATAAACACCGTATTGTTTTATAATATTCCCGTCCACGCCAATCCTGATTTTGGTTTCATTCAGATAGGCGACATAGCCTCCCGGAAAAATTGCGGAAGCACCCTCTGTATCAGTGATCATGGATGCAATCAAACCGGACGTACAGCTTTCCATGGTGGAAATTGTTGTACGTGTATTGATTAACTTTTGAATGATCTGGTCTTTTTTCTGTTGTTCCATTGAAAACTTTCCTTCCTGCAAAAATTATCATTCTGATATAAGCGAATCTTCTCCATACACATTAAGCACACCGTAATATTTCGAAACCACATCATCATACCGTGTATAACCGCCTACATCTTCAATTCCATATCGTAAGAGAAAATAATCCATATCATGAAGAATTTTATAGATATCGTTCGCGTACTCCATATCATGCGTTTCGGCTGCCAGACTAGCCGCATTGATCAATTGCTGTAAATCTGCTCTTAGAAGTTCATTCTGCACTGACTTTTGCATATCCTCGACAAGAGCTATGAAATTAGCCGCATCAAAGCGATTATAAGTAACTACTGGCTGACCATATTTTTGATAAAACTCTTCTTCTGAAATGCCTTCACTCTCCATAGTTTTCTTCATATTGATATCAGACTCAACCGCCCAGTCTATTTGAATGTCACCTTTTTTATCAAAATAATTCCAATATAGACTTTCTTTATCTGCTAATTTTTCAAACAGATTCTCATATAAATAGCCATTTTCCATTGTAAGATTCGCCACTTTTATATTTTCTGTTAAGCGTTCAATCTCCTCATCAGACATTCCCTCTAAAACAATTTTCCTCATAGCAAGTACATCCTCTTTTGAAGGAATTTGAGTCACTGTTACAGAACCTTTGATTTCCGTATCTTTTTGCACAGCATTCTCTGGCACTAAATTTTCTGTACTACTCTGCATGGATAATTCATCAACAGATTGTTCCTTTTTTCCACAAGCTGAAACAGCAAAACATATCACTATAATCCCCAAAAACAGGAAACGTTCCCACCTTTTTTTCATATAAAAACCCCCTAGTATAATAACGGCTACCTCTTGATAGCTAAGTTTCACTTACCCTAACAGCCGTGCAATCTCCGCTTTATAAGGCGGAATTGTCTTTTTCGTTTCACCCTCGGCACAGAGCCACGGCGTTTCTAAAATCTTAGGCACATTTAAGAAGCGTTCATCATGAACCACTTTATATAATGTATCAAAACCAATCGTTCCTGCTCCAATATTTGCGTGACGGTCTTTGTGCGCACCGAGAAGATTCAGGCTGTCATTGATATGAAACACTGCAATCTGGTCAAGTCCTAAAACCTCATCAAATTTCTGGAAAACACCGTCATAATCATTGACAAGGTCGTATCCTGCATCGTTTACATGACAGGTATCAAAGCAGACACGCAGACGGTCTTTCTTATGAACCCCATCGTAGATCATTTTCAATTCCTCAAAAGTGCGTCCGATCTCGCTCCCTTTGCCAGCCATTGTTTCAAGGGCAATGAAAACATCATCCTCGTTTTCATCCAAAACCATATTTAACCCTTTTACTGCCTGAGCAATCCCGGCTTCCGCTCCTGCATCCAGCGCAGAACCCGGATGTAACACCAGGATTTTGCTTTGCATCGCTGCGGTACGCCTGATCTCTTTTTCCAAAAATCCCACCGCAAGTTCAAATGTTTCCGGCTTTACGGTGTTGGCAAGATTGATGATATACGGTGCATGCACGATGATCTCTTCAATCCCTGCCTTTTTCGCATACTCCCATCCGGCTTCAATATTCAGTTCTGAAATCTCTTTTCTTCTTGTATTCTGCGGTGCTCCGGTATAAAGCATTAAAATATTGGCACCATAACTTTCCGCCTCCTTCACGGAAGCAAGAAACATTTCCTTTCCAGCCATTCCCACATGGGAGCCAAGTTTTATCTGTGACATTTTTATACTCCTTTTCATCTTTTACTTTACATAGGCGTTTGCGAAACTCTTCATAATCTTCTTTAAATTGTTCAAAATTAACAAAATTTTCGAAAACACGCTTTCGCTACGTGTCGCTGGTAACGGTACTAAGAAGCCAGTCACAACGATTGTTGTACCTGCCTTCAAGTACCGACCGCTCCCCAGTGTTTTCTCAAGCTTTTGTTATTTTTTCACAATTCAATTTAGGTTTCTAGGAGTTTCGCAATTGTCTAATCTGTTTTTTGATGTCTCTATGATAGCTTGCCCCAAAATGATTGCCAATTTACAAAAAAGGTGAAATGATAAAAATTTTATCACTTCACCTTTTTTGTAAAAAATCCTATGGGTGTCTGCGAAACGCCCCATAATATTCTTTCAATTGCCCAAATCTTCTTTATCGCAAATTACATTTTTTCCTTCACCTGTTCAAAATTACGGATGGAATTGGCAATATTACCATGCAACGTCACTGCGAGCAGATCTACGATCTTCTGATAATCCTCTTTCATTCCGCGGTCGATCCAGTCTAACATGATTCCGACAAAACCGTATTTGTAAAAATCTGCAATAAACTGTTTATCTGTTTCCGGCAGATGATCTCTGGAGCATTTTTCCTCGACAACATCCGCAATCAGCTGGTATGTCAGTTTGTATAGAAAACTCTCGATCTTTTCACGTCTCACGGAATGATAGACGTTCATAATAAACGGCTTGTTTTCCAATACTGCCTCAAAAATCTGGGCAAAACCCTCCTGCCAGGTATCGTAAGTTTTCTTATCCCGCAGGGCTTTTTTGCCGTCTTCCACACATGCCCACTCTACCAGATCATAGATATCCTTGAAATGATAGTAAAATGCCATACGGCTGATCCCACAGTCCTCTGTCAGATCTGCGATGGTGATCTTATCAAAAGGTTTCTTTTTCAAAAGCTCTTTCAATGACGCTTCTAGTGCGATTTTGGTTGTATTCAATATCTGCTTCTCCTGTTTTTCGCTTGCTTTATGAGTTCCATTTTATCTGCGTTCTTCGGTTTGGTAAAGCCTTTCCGTGATTCTTTCATAAAAATTTCAGAGACATTTTATAATTTTTTATTCTTGACAGAAAATGTTAGCAGGCTTACAATTTTTCTGGTTTCAAATGATTCACAATTTTTGATGTACAATTTGATATTATAAATGAAAATACAGACATTTTGACACCTGAATTTTATAAAAAAAGGAGTTTATCAACATGACACAGAAAAAACAAATGACAAATCCACTTGGTACCGATAGGATTTCCACGCTGGTGGCACGTTTTGCTGTTCCAAGCATTATCGCAATGCTTGTCAGCGCCGTTTACAATATTGCAGACCAGCTTTTTATCGGAAACGCAGTCGGCACGCTCGGAAATGCTGCAACCAATATCGCCTTTCCGCTCTCTATGCTCTGCACTTCGCTGGCACTGCTTTTTGGGATCGGCGGAGCAGCAAGCTTTAACCTTCATATGGGCGCTGGACGAAAAGAGGAAGCTCCTTATTATATCGGCAACTCCATCACTATGCTGCTCTCACTCGGATTTCTTTTACTGCTTATCACCGAACTGTTTTTAAATCCGCTGTTAGTGCTCTTTGGTTCCCCGGCAGATGTACTCCCACTGGCAGAGCAATATGTCCGCGTCACAGCGGTCGGTTTTCCATTTCTGATCTTAACCATCGGAAGCGGTCACCTGATCCGTGCGGACGGCAACCCGAAAATGGCAATGTTTGTCACAGTTTCAGGTGCTGTCATTAATATTGTCTTAGACGCACTGTTCGTATTCGGTTTCCAATGGGGAATGTACGGTGCTGCCTGGGCGACTGTCATCGGACAGATCATCTCCGCTGCGATCGCGATCCGTTACCTCATGCATTACCACACTGTGACATTAGAAAAACAGCATTTTATCCCTTCCGGGAAAGTTCTCGCACAGATCTGTTCCCTCGGCATGTCCTCAGGCATTAACCAGATTGCCATGATGATCGTGCAGATCGTCATGAACAACCTGTTAAAACACTACGGCGCACAGTCCGTTTATGGCGAATCCATCCCGATCGCCTGTGCCGGAATTGTCATGAAGGTAAACCAGCTTTATTTTTCTATTATTATCGGACTGTCCCAGGGAAGCCAGCCAATTGAAAGTTTTAATTACGGTGCAAAGCAATACAAACGGGTGAAGGACGCTTTCCTTCTCGCAGCGTCAGTCGGTGCGGTTGTATCCATTATTTCCTTTTTGCTGTTCCAGCTTTTCCCGAGACAGATCCTTGGTCTGTTCGGAAGCGGAAGCGAAGAATATTTTGAGTTCGGTGTCAACTATTTCCGAGCCTTCCTGTTCTTCACCTGGTTAAACTTTTTGCAGCCGATCTCCTCGACGTTTTTCAGTTCCATCGGAAAAGCGTACAAGGGAACTTTCCTTTCCCTGACCAGACAGATCCTGTTCCTGCTGCCGCTTATCGTTGCACTGCCGCATTTTTTCGGCATTATGGGCGTGCTTTATGCAGGACCGATCGCCGACCTTCTGTCCTTTGCAGTCGGCCTTAGCATGGTGATCGTTGAATTCAAACATATTAATAAGCTGGAAGCTGAACTGGCTTAATATTATCCTTTACCCCAACACCTTCTCCAGCTCCTCCACAACGATCTTAAGAGCTTTGATCCGGGCATATTTCTTGTCGACAGACTCTAAAATATGCCACGGAGCGTAGGTGGTACTGGTCTTTGCGATCATCTCATTGACCGCTGTCTCATACGCATCCCATTTGTCACGGTTGCGCCAGTCCTCGTCCGTGATCTTCCACTGTTTTTCCGGTGTATTCTGTCTCTCATTAAAACGCTCAAGCTGCGTATCTTTGTCAATCTGCACCCAGAATTTGATGATCACAGCACCCCAGTCGTGAAGTTCTTTTTCAAATTCGTTGATCTCATTGTAGGCGCGCATCCAGTCATTTTCACTGCAAAATCCCTCCAGACGCTCCACCATCACTCTTCCGTACCAGGTGCGGTCAAAAATAGCGATATGTCCTGTTTTCGGCAGTCTCGTCCAGAAACGCCACAGGTAATGTCTTGCTTTCTCGTGTGGTTCCGGGCTTGCGATCGGATGTACTTCATAACCGCGCGGATCAAGTGCTCCTGCAATCCGCTTGATGTTGCCGCCTTTTCCTGCTGCATCCCAGCCCTCATAAGCGATGATGACCGGTACTTTTTTCCGGTAAAGACGGTTGTGCAGCTCTCCAAGCCGATGCTGCAGTTCTTTCAGTTCTTTGCGGTACTCATCTGCCTCAATCTCTTTGTCCAAAGGCACTTCTGCCAAAAGCGGCATCCGCACTAACGGAAAAACATTCTGCAAGAGAGGTACTGCCAGCTTCTGATTACTCAGCGCAATCTCGATTCCCTGTGTCAATGTCTCTAAAACCTGAAGTTCCGTCCATTTTCTCGACTTTGCATCGATAATGTACCACGGCGCAGACGGCAGATTCGTGTTCTTCATATAGGAAGAAAATGCCTCTTCGCACTTCTCATAATGCCGGTTCTGCCAGAGATCATTTTTGCTGACACGCCAGACCGTATCTTTTTCATGCTCTAAATGTTCGATCCGTTTTGTCTGTTCTTTCTCCGAGATATGCAGGAAAAATTTCATGACCAGATAACCATTATCGGTAAGCTGTCGTTCAAAACGTCTCACACTCTCGATTCTTTTTGCGTAATCCTCATCGGAAAGTTTTCCGTGCAGCTCGTCTTTTACGATCTCATCCATCCAGCCCGAATCGAGAAATACGAATTTTCCTTCTTCCGGAATTCGTTTGAAATAGCGGTATAAAAATGGTTTTCGACGCTCTTCCTCACTCTTTTCTCCCATTGATTCCACCTTGAAGAAACGCGGATCGATATTCTGGATCACCTGACCGATCACGGAACCTTTTCCGGCGGTTCCCCAGCCTTCCATGAGCACAAGTACCGGTATCTTCTGCTCTTTGATCAAAAGCTGCTGCCTTGCTAACTTTTCTTTTGCAGCGGCAAGGCGCGCCCTGATCTCTTCCTCCTCCGGTTTTTCCATTGCTTTCCATTCCTGCAGCATAAAAAAATCCCCCTTCTCTTACACTTTTTCATCATCAATCCATATCTCCGCGATCACGTTCCGAAGAAGCACGGATCTCTGCCTGTTACTCTGTTGTCATTCTTCTTTTAGTTTCTCTCAAAATTTCCGAAACATCAAGGCATTTTCACACTTTTTATATTTTTTTCAGAATTTGACAGTTTTATTCTTCTGCCTATATTTTCGTATACTTGTTTTCTTTTATAAGCGTTTCTTATGAATCAGTTTTTTCTCCCTATTTTTTTGCATAAATGCAGGAAAACAGGAAAAACCTCCTTGCAATTTGTATTCTTACACGATATAGTTGAATCAACAATTTCGAGATGAAGTTTGCAGGAAAACGACGCAAGTCTACCGAAGGAGTAACACTCTCAGGTGCCGGTCATACCGGTGCAACTGTAAATGGATCGACTCTCTGGAGACGCCCGGATGAACCGGGGGCCGAAGGTGCAACATACGTTTTCGTATGAATCTCTCAGGCAAGCGGACAGAGAAGATATCTTAATTGCACACATAAGATTTCATTTTATATGAAGTTTTCTGATTATGTATCTTCCTATCCCATATATTTTTATATGGGATATTTTTCTGTCAGTTCATCCTGTTTCCGGTCATCATCCCATTTTCATTGCAAGATATTTTTCTGTGATACTGCATGCACTCGATGTATATATTGAAAGAAAGATAGAGGATTAGAAACATGTGGAGTGTAATTAATGATTTTCTTGTCAATGTTGACAATTTTGTCTGGGGTGTGCCATTAATGGTGCTGATCATGGCGGGCGGCCTGCTGCTTACGGTGCGCCTCGGTCTGTTACAGATCCGGAAGCTTCCCCTTGCGCTGAAATGGATGATCCAGAATGAGGAAGAGGCAGAAGGCGAAATTTCCAGTTTTGCAGCTCTCTGTACTGCTTTGAGCGCAACGATCGGTACCGGTAATATCGTAGGTGTTGCAACCGCTGTCTGCGCCGGCGGTCCGGGCGCTCTGTTCTGGATGGTCGCAGCCGCTTTTCTCGGAATGGCTACCAAATATTCCGAAGGACTTTTAGCTGTCAAATACCGTGTCGTTGCTCCTGACGGTCACAGCCTTGGCGGTCCTTTCTATTATATTGAACAGGGAATGGGAAAAAACTGGAAATGGCTTGCGAAGCTTTTTGCATTTTTCGGCGTCTGTGTCGGACTTTTCGGTATCGGAACTTTCAGCCAGGTCAATGGTATCTCAAGTGCGATCAACGGTTTCTTTGATCCGGACAATGCACACTGTGTCAAGATCCTTCCTTTCCTCGGAGAATATTCCTGGTCAGTCGTGATCGCATCCCTGATACTGACGGTCTGTGTCGCAGCCGTATTGATCGGCGGTGTAAAACGGATCGCAAGTGTGAGCCAGATCGTTGTACCATTTATGGCGATCCTTTATTTTGCTTTTGCCATTATCCTGATCATCTGCAATATTACTGAAATTCCTGCAGCTATTAAAGTGATCGTAACCGCTGCTTTCACACCGAAAGCTGTTACCGGCGGTGCTGTCGGAAGTATGTTTGTCGCAATGCAAAAAGGTGTTGCCCGCGGTATTTTCTCAAATGAGGCAGGACTCGGAAGCGCCCCGATCGCAGCAGCTGCTGCACAGACAAAAGAACCTGTCCGTCAGGGACTTGTCAGCATGACCGGAACTTTTATCGACACGATCGTAATCTGTACACTGACCGGACTCTCCATCGTCTTAACAGGCGCATGGCAGGTCGAAGGCTTAGAAGGTGTGGAAGTCACCACTTACGCATTCCAGCAGGGACTTCCTTTCCCTCCGGTCGTGTCCTCTTTTGTATTAATGCTCTGCCTTGTATTTTTTGCATTTACAACAATTCTCGGCTGGGATTATTACAGCGAACGCTGTCTTGAATATTTAAGCGGCGGCAATTTAAAACATGTGAAAGTCTACCGCTGGATTTATATTTTTGCAGTATTTATCGGACCATATATGACCGTCAGCGCTGTGTGGACGATCGCCGATATTTTCAACGGACTGATGGCTCTGCCAAATATGATCGCACTGTTCGCATTGAGTGGGGTTGTTGTCAAGGAAACAAAGGCGTTTTTTAAGAAACAGAGTTAGGCAATTGCGAAACTCCTTGTAGGCTTCTTTAAATTGTTCAAAATCAACAAAAATTTCGAAAACACGCTCTCGCTACGTGTCGCTCGCAGCGGTACTAAGAAGCCAGGCACAACTTACCGTTGTACCAGCCTTCTAAGTACCGGCGGCTCCCCAGTGTTTTCTCAATCTTTTGTTAATTTTTCACAATTCAATTTAGGTTTTCGAGAGTTTCGCAATTATTTAATGTGTCACATTATAAACTTAGTTGTCATTTTTAGCTCATACGTAAAGAGGAGTGTGATAATTAATCACACTCCTCTAAAAATTTCTTTATAAAAAAAGTTTTTCTGCTGGTTGTCAGCCTCGGTATCCAGTTAAGATACCCATAACGACGTGGAAATCATTAAGTCCCCCACGTGGACTACAGCTGTAATGCTTTACATCGCTATCTCAACCTTTTTGCCGCAAAAAGCAATTCCATATTTTGATACCTCTTTTATGCCTCTGTCCTTCAGATCGGTATCGTAATGTTTATCTTCTATCTGCTGTAATGCCTCACATGCCGACGATGTAAGCATTCTTTCTTCCTTCACTGCTTTAAATTCCATTATAATTGCCGGCATTGATGCTGTTTTTGGCTCCAGTGTCAAATCAAACCGTCCATCCCCTGCTTCACGGTTTGATCTAATATAATATCGATCAGACGCTCCTGCTGACAATCCTAACATCATTCCATGATAAAACCCTTCTGATGCACCATCAAAACAGCTTGCACATGTCAGCATATACTTTCTAAGTGTAGCTTTTAATCTGTCTCCATCATTCAGATATAATGCCTTCTCCAAATCTGCCATTACATTTCCATCCAAAGTATTTTTAAGCCAGAACAAGATTTCTGAATTGTAGACTCTTCTGATTTCTTTGTTTGGAAGCGCTAATTCCATAAATGTGCCTATTTCAGTTTCTATTGCTTCCTTTACCGGCTTCAAATATCCCGCCATAAGCAAAAAGCTAAATATGCTGTCTGCGCCATCCGTTATTCTTGGGTAAATGACATCCATATTCAATGAAGTCTGCACATGTTTTCCCTGCATCAGTAAGATCAGGTCATCCGCAATTTCCGGTGTCAATGTTCTCATGATCTCACGAATGATCTCATTATCACTGGTGTTCGTCCAAAAAGGCCTCGGTTTACACTCATTATTAAAATAATTTGCTACTGACCACGGATTATATATTTCACGATTTCCAAATAAATATCCGTCATACCACTCCCGCAATTCATTCAATTTGTCCTCGCGTCCATAGTAAGCAGCCATAGCTGTTACTTCGTCTGATGTAAACCCAAAATACTCACTGTATTTTTCATCCAAAACAGAATTTACAACCAGATTATTCAATCCACTGAACAGATTCTCTTTTGAAACACGCAGTATGCCTGTAAGGACTCCAAATGCCAGTGCCGGATTATCCTTCAATCCGCCCGACATAAAATTTCTCATAAAAGTGATCACTTCATTATAAAACCCTTTTGAGTGTCCCTGCTGGATAGGTGTATCATATTCATCAATCAAAACCACAATCTTTTTGTTGTGATATTTTTCCAGCATCCGGCTTAAATTAAGCAACGCCCTTGTATATTCAACATTGCTCAAAGTTCCTTTCTGCATCCTATCGAGATAATCCTTCTCAACTACATCTAATCCATCCCATGAGAGAATTTCAGCATGGCGCATATATTCATCCCGTATCACAAGTCTTATAGCTTCCAGAGAATCTTTCCAGTTATCGAATTTTACATCTTTGAACGTGATATATATAACCGGATATGCTCCCTGCTGTTTTCGATAAAACTCACCGCAATCCCATATCTTTTTATCCTGAAAATATACAGAATTGTCCTCATCCGTTTTTTCAAAAAAGACCTTCAGCATATCAACTGCCAATGTTTTTCCAAATCTTCTTGGTCTGGTAAACAATGTGACAGCTGCATGATCATCTATTAAATCCCGGATCAAAAGAGTTTTATCTACATAATAGCTGTTTTTTACCGTATCAATGTATGATGTGCTCCCAACGGCACAGGGAAGTGAAACATTCTTTTTTTCAGTCATATTGTACCTCCGATCATCCGTAATCTGATATTTTCATTATACGCAAAAAGCTGTAAAACTCAATGCGAATTTTACAGCTTCTAAATAAATGTGTGCTGATTACAGAGATAAAAGTGTGCAGGATTTTTGAATTACATTATGTAAGGATATGCGAAGCAACCGTTCTTCCATTACTCCGCATATCTAAAAAAAACTAGTTGATGTAGTTAGCTGCTGCTCCCATATAAGCGATTGCTTCATCAGCTGTCAGATACTGACCTTCCATAACAAGGGAAAAATCTGAATTTGCAATTGCAACGGAACCGTCGTCTGCTTCTACAAATACTGCTGAGAAATCATCACCTGTATAAACATCTGTTGTGCTGATCTCAGTCCAGTCAATGTTATCTTCATCTGTAACATTTGTTACATTAGAATCATCATATGCTCCACAAAGGACATCTCCCTGTCCATCCTGTGGAACGATCATTAATGAAACATAGCTATATCCATCCGGATCTCTAAAGAGTGTGATCACATACTCTGTATTATCATCATCCACTGCATATAATGCTGCATCAACAAGATCTGCTGTTACATCAAGAAGTGAAAATCCTTCTTCCTCTGTTGTTGCTGCTTCTGCTGCATCTTCCACATCCACTGCATCCTCTTCTGTGTCTGCTGCATCATCAGCTGCTGTGTCTGTTGTAGTTGTCTGCTGATCATTGTCAGCTGGTGCTGCTGCATCAGATGAGCCACCACATGCTGTAATATTAAGAGCCATTGCTCCAACAAGTAAAACGGTCAGTAATTTCTTTTTCATTTGTTCTCCTCCATCTATCTGATTTTGATTAAGATACTTCCTATTTATTGTCTATTCTGCACTACATTAACAAAATTGCTATCTATACTCCTGCACACTTGTATCTCTGCAACCAGCTTATTTTTCATTTAAAAAAATTTTTATGCAATGCCTTATCTGGCATGGTTTCTTTTTCTTTTCGCAAACATTCCCGCAAGTCCTGCGCATGAAACCATCAGAAGTACTGTACAAAGTGTCCTGCTGAAATCTTCGCCTGTCTTTGGAGATTTTGCACTCTGGTCAGCGTTTTCGGC
>ERZ773157.2715-NODE-2715-length-13306-cov-7.255528_pt1 | contig 13306 bp, 8 predicted proteins | sample MGYA00511480_ERZ773157 | MGnify/ENA primary metagenome ERZ773157 (study PRJEB29015, sample SAMEA2737863) | human gut metagenome | biome: human gut; feature: human-associated habitat; material: faeces | place: China | collected 2012 ... | reverse complement strand
GTAAGGAGTGGCTCTGGCGTGCCCCGACTCCGGCGTTCTGGCGTGCCAGCACCGATAACGACCGCGGCTGCGGCTTCCCGCAGAAAGCGGCGGCCTGGCTGGCGGCGGATGTCTACCTGCAGAACCTCGGCTTTGCGGTCTTGCAGAAATCCGCCGACGGTGTGCAGGTGCGCTATACCTACGGCGTGCCCACCGTGCCCGGCGCTAAGGCCGAGCTGACCTACACCGTGGAGCCGCAGGGCACGCTGCTGGTCGAGGCCGTCTATCATGGCGTGCCCGGTGCGCCCGAGCTGCCTTGCTTCGGCGTAAAATTCCAGACGTTTGCCCCCGTGGCCCGTACGCTCTGGACCGGCCTTTCGGGCGAGACCTACCCGGATCGCTGCAAGGGCGGCGTCTTTGGCTGCCATGAGGAGGTGCCGCACATTGAACCGGCCCTCGTCCCGCAGGACTGCGGCCTGCATGTGGGCACCCGTCAGTTCACGCTGGAGCAGCACAACGCCTGCGGTCAAACGGCGGCTGCGCTGACGATTGAACAGGCCGACGCGCCGTTTGCCTTCAGCGCACTGCCCAACACTGCGCAGGAGATCGAGGCCGCCCAGCACATCACCGAGCTGCCCGCCACGGGCCGCACGAGCGTGACGATCCTGGGCGCAGCCCGCGGCGTCGGCGGCATCGACAGCTGGGGCACCGATGTGGAGGAGCCTTACCGCGTCAGCGGGGAAGGGGAGCACCGCGTCGCGTTCCGCATCGTGTTGTAAATACCCTAAAGGCAGCACCGCCTGCGCTGCACCTGCCCATAAAAACACAAGCCGCCCGTGTCAGCCTGACACGGGCGGCTTTGCTGGCTTATGCGCGTTTAATCCAGACGGAACACCTGCTCCAGCTTGGGCTGGGCACCGGTCACGGGATCCATTTCCAGCTCCAGAATGTCCTTCATGTAGTCGTTCCAGCGGTCCACAACGGGGCTTTCGGCCTGTACCTTCTCGGCGTAGGCAACGCCCTTCGCGCACTCATAGTAGCCGAACAGCTCGTCGTTACAGTAGAAGATGCTGTAGTTGCAGATGCCCGCAGCCTTCAGCACCTCGACCATCTCGGGCCAGATCTCCGCGTGGCGGCGCTGATATTCCGCTTTGCAGCCGGGCTTGATGCGGCCCTTCCATGCTATATGCTCCATTGGTATGCACCTCACAGGATGATTTTCAGACCGTCAAAAAATTGCATTCTTGCCTTGCCATAGCCCGAAATATTTCGGACAGCCGTACAGTTCTCTCCCCCACCGCCTGCGGGCGGAGCCCCCTCGCAGAGGGGGCCAAGGGGTAAACGCACCTTTTTCGACAGCCCGGATTTTGTCTTTATTGTACGGCGCGCAGCGGCGGTTTGCAACGTGGAATAGTACAGATTTCTTTGGGAAAATTCCACTTGCCGCGCCCGACGCACAGCCCGTCACATCAGCGGGCTGAACAGCCGCAGCACGCAGTCCCAGCCGCGCACGGCCAGGCTGCGGGTGTCGGCGTACTCCTGCGTGACCTCGCGGCAGACGGGGAACAGCGCGTCAAAATCGCGGCGCACATCGGCCACGGCGCTGCAGCCGCAGAACCAGCAAGCGTTCTCAAAGTGCAGGTACAGGCTGCGGAAGTCAAAATTGATCGTACCCACAACGGCTTCCGTGCCGTCGGCTACGCATTGCTTCGCGTGGATGAACCCGGGCGCGTACTCATAAATGCGCACGCCGCTCTTGGCAAGGCTGGCGTAATAGCTGCGTGTGACCGAGAAGATTAGCTTTTTGTCCGGGATGCCCGGCGTGATGATCCGCACATCAACGCCGCTGGACGCGGCCAGCCGCAGTGTGCGCTGCATCTCGTCACTTAAAATAAGGTAGGGCGTTGTAATGTAGACGTAGTCCTTCGCACTGCGGATCATGTTCAGGTAGACGTTCTCGCCGGTGGCCTCGTCGTCCAGCGGATTGTCCGCGTAGGGCAGCACCACGGCATTCTCCCGCGCGGTGTAGGGCACATCGGGCAGATAGCGCTCGACCTCGGGTGCGGCCTTCTGCGTTGCGCCCCACAGCTCTAAGAAAATCAGCGTCAGGCCGCGCACGGCGTCGCCCTCCAGGCGGATGCCGCTGTCCTTCCACTGGCCGTAAGGGTGGGTGCGGTTGAAGTACTCCTCCGCCAGATTGTAGCCGCCGGTAAAGCCGACGCGCCCGTCCACAACGGTGATTTTGCGGTGGTCGCGATTGTTCATAAAGACGTTCAAAATCGGGATGACCGGGTTGAACCGGCGGCACTGGATGCCGCGCCCCGCCAGCTTTTTGACAAATTTGCTGTTGATAAACCCGATGCTGCCCACGTCGTCGTAAAATACGCGCACCTCCACGCCGTGGGCGGCGCGCTCGGCCAGAATATCCTCCAGCTCCTGCCAGGCGGAGGCGTCCTCAATGGCGTGGTATTCCATGAAAATAAACTTTTCCGCGCTGCGCAGGGCTGTTTTCTGGGCCTCCAGCGCCTCGCAGGTGTCGCCGTAGAACGTCACATCGGTGTTGTCATAGGCGGGGTAGCCCGCGCGGTCCTGCAAATAGCGGGCGTGGTTGCGGGTGATGCGGTCCGGGTAGGGCAGGGCGCGGCGCTGCTGCAAAATGGGTGCGTGATACCGGCGCAGCATCGTCATATTTTTGCCGAAACGGCGGCGCATGACGCTGACGGCCCCGCTGCGGCCAAACAGCAGATAGATGGTCAGACCGAAGATGGGAAACAGTAAAATCAGAATGATCCACGAAATTTTATACGCGGAGTTGATATGCAGCCCATATATACGCAGCGTAATCAAAAATGTCAGTACCGACGTGCATACCTGAATGGCGGTGGAGTAGTCGTTCAGCTTGAGGGCAAGCCAGAAGATCCATAAAACCTGCAAAAGTACGCCGATGCCCGCCAGCAGCATCCGGCTGACGCTGTTGGGGATGGCCTCGCGTTTTTCCTCGGTGGTGTTTTTCATGTGTGGCCCCTTTTGTGCCGGGCGCGGCCCGGCTGTGTTGATTTTTTATCCAGTATAGCACAAAATCTTGCAGTATACCACACTTTTGCACCGGAATTTGCGTATGTTCACAAAAGGAGCGCCCCTGCAGCCGGGCAGGGGAGAGAGGACACGGGAAAATGCAAAATAGCACAAAAATTGCCCGCCTGTAAAATTGGCCTGTATACGCGGAAATCCATACGCGATGCGCTCTGCTGCCCACACTTGCAGAGACAGCACAGATAAAATAGACGCAATATATGTGCGGTTTCAATTGCGGCAGTTTTTACTGCGGCTTTTGGCGCGACGGCACAGCTGATTTTTAAAAATGACGGTAATATGTATAGAATTTTGCGCGGCGGCAGAGGTGCAGCCACGGCAAGGCGGTTGGAATACAACAGGCAAAACGGTGGGAAATCGAAAATAGAAGCAAAAAAATGTTTTTTGCTGTTTTTACATAAGGCTGTTGAAATTTGGCAGATTATGTGATATTATATTTTCACAAATGAGGACGCACGATGTCCTTACTGAATTTATTGGAGGAATTTGTCATGTTCGAGAAAATTCGCAAAATGAAGAACAAGAAGGGCTTCACCCTGGTCGAGCTCATCGTCGTTCTGGTCATCCTGGCCATCCTGGCCGCCCTGCTGGTTCCGGCTCTGACTGGCTACATCGACAAGGCGAAAGAGGAGTCTATCAAGTCTGAGACTCGTATGGTAGTTATGGCAGCACAGACTTTAATTGACGAACAGTATGCGAAGGCACCGGTAAACACTACTGTGACTGTTACGGTTTCTACGGATGCTAAGGTGTCTACAGGTTACGACGCAACAAAAAGTGCGATTACATTGGCGAAGAGTGATATTGAAAATCTCTCTGAAACGAAGGGTACAATTGGTGCTATTACCATTGATGGAACTACTAAAGGCAAAATCGCTAGCTTAGTGTATACCAATAAGGGCAAAAAGTGCACTTATAATTACAGTGCCACTGCAGGTTCGACTTATTCGATTGCTAATGCTGATTAAGCTACTTTAAAAGTAATCTCCCACCGCCACCCGGCGGTGGGATTTTTTGTGCTTTTGTTGTGGTTTCACTCAATTCCATTTCTACTGCGTACACTCCCACGGGCGGATATGGAATCCGCCCCTACGGTCTGCCAATCCCGTTGCATTCTGCCTGCCGCCAACTTCGGCGGGGTGGGGGCACCCCGCCCTACGTCCTACCGAAAAAGGGGAACGTAGGGCGGCCAGCCCTCTGGCCGCCGTGCCCGCTTGCGGCCACAGCAAACCTTCCGTGCTATCCCCCCCACCCTCACCCCGCAGGGTAAAAGCCTCCCTTTGACAAGGGAGGCCGGACTGTCGAAAAATTGCATCCCTGCTTTATTGCGTGTGTAGGGGCGACCATGGGTTGCCCGTCAGCTTACCGCCGCAACGCAATTTCCGGGACAGTTTTCATACATGGCAAACGGGCACGGGCGAGCAATGCTCGCCCCTACAAGAGCGTTTCGACACGCTGCTCCAACCTTAAACTTCACTTCAAATTTCACTCTTGCAAAATCCGGCAAAGTGTGCTACAATCTCATAGCATACCGTTTTAGTGGGAAATATTCCCGCAACCCCAACCAAAAAAGGAGAGTTCCGCCCCATGTCCGAACGCCTGTGGGGAATCCTTGTGGATTCCTTTGGTAAAATATTGCTGCCCGGCCTGACCGTCACCATCCCGCTGACCGCCATCTCGTTCACGCTGGCGCTTATCATCGCGGTGGCGGTGGCGCTGGTGCAGTTTGCCCATGTGCCCGTTTTGCAGCGGCTGGCCCGGTTTTATATCTGGGTCATCCGCGGCACGCCCGTGCTGGTGCAGCTGTTCGTTGTGTTCTACGGCCTGCCCGGCGTCGGCATCCTGATCGAGCCGTTCCCCGCGGCGGTGCTCGTCTTTTCCATCAACGAGGGCGCGTACTGCGCCGAGACCATCCGCGCCGCGCTGGAATCCGTGCCCAAAGGCCAGATGGAGGCGGGGCAGTGCGTCGGCATGAGCTACTTACAGATCATCCGCCGCATCATCCTGCCGCAGGCGCTGCGCACGGCCTTCCCCACGCTGGCCAGTACGCTGATCGCCATGGTCAAGGATACCTCGCTGGCCGCGAACATCACCGTGACCGAAATGTTCATGACGACCCAGCGCATTGTGGCCCGCACCTATGAGCCGCTGGCCCTCTACATTGAGGTCGGTCTGGTTTACCTGCTGTTCTGCACCGTGCTGACCCGCCTGCAGGCCGTCGGCGAGCGGTACCTCAACAGCAAGGGTGCGCAAAGGAGCTGAACTATGCTGCAAATCAGAAATCTGCGCAAGTCCTTTGGCGATTTGCAGGTGCTCAAGAGCATCGATCTGGACGTGAACAAGGGCGACGTCGTCGCCATTTTAGGCCCGAGCGGCAGCGGAAAAACAACGATGCTGCGCTGCTTGAACTTTTTGGAAAAGTCCGACGGCGGCACGATGCTGTTTGACGACCAGCGCGTAGACCTGGCCCGCGTCACCCACGCCGAGGCCAACGCCCTGCGCCGCCGCACGGGGTTTGTCTTTCAAAGCTACAACCTGTTTGCCAACAAGACCGCGCTGCAAAATGTGACCGAGGGGCTTATCATCGCGCGCAAAATGCCGCGCCGCCGGGCCGAGGAGATCGCCCGCGCCGCGTTGGTCAAGGTCGGCATGGATGACCGCGCCGACTACTACCCCAGCCAGCTTTCCGGCGGGCAGCAGCAGCGCGTGGCGATTGCCCGCGCCATGGCCGCCGACCCGGAGATCATCTATTTCGACGAGCCTACGTCCGCTTTGGACCCCGAGCTGACCGGCGAGGTGCTGGCCGTCATGCGCAGCCTGGCCGGGGAAGGCCGCACAATGCTGGTCGTGACCCACGAGATGGATTTTGCCCGCCACGCGGCCAACCGCGTGGTGTTCATGGAGCAGGGCGTCATTGTGGAGCAGAACACCGCCGAGGCGTTCTTCAACGACCCGCAGCAGCTCCGCACCCGGGAATTTTTGCAGACATACAGACAAAGGAGCCAATTATAATGAAGAACCTTGCCAAACTGACCGCCCTGACCCTGACCGCCGCGCTGGCTCTGACGGCCTGCGGCAGCACCGCCGACAGCGCCGCCCCCGCCGAGAGCACGGCGGACACCGTCGCGACCGAGGAGACCGGCGGCGATCTGTTGAGCCAGATCCAGGCCGACGGTACCATCACCGTTGCCATGGAGGGCACCTGGGCGCCCTGGACCTACCACGACGAGAACGACAACCTCGTCGGCTACGACGTTGAGGTCGCAACCAAGATCGCCGAGAAGCTGGGCGTGGAGCCGAAGTTCGTCGAGGGCGAGTGGGACGGCCTGCTGGCTGGTCTGGATGCGGGCCGCTATGATATCATGGTCAACGGCGTGGACATCACCCCCGAGCGCGCCGAGAAATACGATTTCTCGACCCCCTACGCCTACAACCGCACCGCCGTCATCACCCAGAAGGACAACGACAGCATCAAGACGCTGGAAGATTTGAACGGCAAGACCACCGCCAACACGATTTCCAGCACCTACGCCGAGCTGGCCGAGCAGTACGGCGCAACCGTGACCGGTGTGGACGACCTGAACCAGACCTTTGAGCTGCTGCTAAGCGGCCGCATTGATGCCACGCTGAACGCCGAGGTGACCTACTATGATTACATGAAGGAGCACCCCGACGCGAACGCGAAGATTGCCGTGCTGACTGACGATGCCAACGAGGTTGCCATCCCGATGCGCAAGGGCGACGAGACCGCCACCCTGCGCGCTGCCATCGACGCCGCCATTGAGGAAATGCGCGCCGACGGTACGCTGAAGGAATTGAGCGAGAAGTACTTCGGGACGGATATCTCCACGAATGAGTAAATGAAGCATCCCCCGCCGCGTTGAAACGGCGGGGGAATTTTTGTGTGGGGGAGCTGGATGGGAAAACGGGAAATTGCCGGAAGGCTGCGGGCCGGGTATGCCCGGCCCCTACAACTCTGTCTCGCGGCTCGTAGGGGCGGGGCTCTGCTCCGCACGCGCCGCGTACCCGTAGTGGCATTTTGCACAAAGGGATGCGACCTTGTCTTGTGCGCTTTGCACTACGCTATTTGTAATCTTTTTGTTACAATTACAGATTGTGCGCCCAAAACGACAGGTTATGCAAATTTTGTGCCGCAAGGGGGCTTTTCTGCTACAATAGGGTCAGAACATAAGCAGGGGCCAAAAGCCCTGCCAAAATTCAAGGAGGAGAAAAATGCAAAAGAAAAAACTCACACCACTGCAAATTGTAGGCCATATTCTGCACACAGGTATTCTGGCTGTGCTGGCAGTTGTCATGGCAGTGCTGCTGTTTGCAGCCAACGTCATTCTGCCTAGCTACGCCCGCATGATAAATGCAATGCTGGGCTACAAGAAATCTTGGGACAACAGCAAAGTACAGACCGAGGGCCTGAACCTAGACTATAACACGGCGGACTATACCGCCGACACCATCGGTGATGCCGAAAAAGACCTGACCGACCGCATCAACAATGAAGGGGTCGTTCTGCTGAAAAATGACGGCGCCCTGCCCCTGGCCGAGGACACGACCGTGAGTCTGTTCTCTGCCAACAGTAACCAGAATGTGGGTGCCGGGCTGATGGGCGGCGGCTCGCCGTTGAATACGGCCCTGACCGAGCGCGGCCTGAACGTGAACGAGACGCTGTGGAATTTCTACACGCAGGGTGCAGGTGCCGGGTATGGGCTGGCCAGCGGCTCCATCAGCTTCGGCGATGCCGAGGACTTCCGTATCAACGAGTGCCCGCTCTCTGTCATGCAGGGTGAGAGTGGTCTGCTGGAAAGCGTACAGGGCACGACCCCGGTCTATATTCTCAAGCGTGTGGCAGGCGAGGGCCGTGATATGCCCCGTTCGATGTACAACCACGCTGCCAGTGAGGAAGACAAGGTCCGCAGCTATCTGGAACCGGACTCCACCGAGCGTGAGATTCTGCAATACCTGAATGATAACTATGACAATACAGTGCTGGTCGTAAACTCCAACGCAGCGCTGGAGCTGGACTGGCTGGCCGATTACCCCAACATCAAGTCGGTGCTTTACGCGCCGACCATCGGCGCAGCTATGGCGGATGTGCTGACCGGCAAGGTCAGCCCCAGCGGGCGCACGGTGGACACCTTTGCGGCCGATGCCTCTGCATCCCCGGCGGCGCAGAACTTCGGTGATTATGCCTACTATGACGAAAACGGCAGCATCACAAAGTATAACTACGTCACGTATGAGGAAGGCATTTATGTCGGCTACCGCTATTACGAGACTCGGTATGAGGACGTTGTCCTCGGCCAGGGTAATGCGGGCGATTACGACTATGCCGGCGAGGTCGTGTATCCTTTCGGTTACGGCCTGAGCTATACGACCTTCGATTGGAGCGACTTTAAGGCAGACTGGAGCGGTGACACCTGCACGGCACAGGTCACTGTCACCAACACCGGCGATATGGCAGGCAAGGACGTTGTGGAGCTTTATGTACAAAGCCCCTATACGGATTACGACAAAGCAAACGGTGTGGAAAAGCCTGTCGTGGAGTTGGTCGGCTACGGAAAAACGTCTGAGCTGGCACCCGGCGCAAGTGAGACGGTAAGCGTTACCTTTACGAAAGACCAGCTCAAGGCATATGACGCCAGCGGTGCGAAAACATACATCCTGGATGCAGGTGACTACTATATTACCGCGGCAAAAAATGCCCACGACGCTATCAACAATGTGCTGGCGGCCAAGGGAAAAACCGTTGCAGACGGTATGACCGCCGACGGTGATGCGGCATTTGCCACCGTGTATACCCCTGCCAACACCGAGACAGATACCACCACCTATGCAGTCGACAACCGCACGGGTGCTGCTGTCACAAATCAGCTGGATGCCGCCAAGGGCGATGCCGGTTACCTGACCCGCAGCGATTGGGCAGGCACGTTCCCGAAGCCGGACGGCGAACCCAGCGATGTGATCAGCACCTGGGGCAATGAAATCAACGGCACGGATGCTGACGGCAAGCCCGCCTCTTACCAGTACAAAAAGACTGCCGGTGCAGAGCTGGTGGCGCAGCTGGATTCCACCGATTCCGGCAACCCGACTGTGGGTGATACCTACGAGGATGAAATCGTCTACGGTGCCGACAACGGGCTGAGCCTGATTGACCTGCGCGGCAAGAGCTACGACGACCCGATGTGGAACGACCTGCTTGACCAGCTGACGGCAGACGATTATTACAACATCATCACCTGCTCTGGTTACGGTGTGCCCGCCATCAATAGTGTGGGCAAGCCCTTTGTGATCGATGCTGACACAGCAAGCGGGCTGATCTACGGCGGCACCGGTGCTATGTTCCCCAACATGATGACCCTTGCCCAGACCTGGAACCAGGATCTGGCGCAGGAATACGGCACGATGATCGGCAATGAGGCGGTCATCGGCGGCTGCGACGGCTGGTATGCACCGTCCATGAACATCCATCGTACCCCCTTCAGCGGTCGTAATGGTGAGTATTACTCCGAGGATCCGTTCCTTTCCGGCACGGTAGCATCCAAAGAAGTCTACGGTGCTGCCACCAAGGGGCTGTATGCCTATATCAAGCACTTTGCCTTTAACGACCAGGAAAACCACCGCGGCGACCGCGATGGGCAGTACGGCGCGGCAACCTGGCTGAATGAGCAGTCTGCACGCGAAATCTATCTCAAGCCTTTTGAGATGTGCATGAAACTGGATGACGTCACGCTGAACTATGTGGAGAAGCAGGCCGACGGCAGTTACAAGAATGCGACTACTACCATCCCGGCGGCACTGGGCGTTATGACAGCCTTCAACCGCGTTGGCGCGACCTGGACCGGCGGCAGCTACGCGCTGATTACCGGAATCCTGCGCACCGAGTGGGGCTTCAATGGCGCGGTTATCACTGATAACGCCAATACCGGCGTCTTTATGGGCGGCCAGCAGATGATCGAGGCAGGCGGCGACATGAAGCTGACTTACGAGAAAAACTCCGCCCGCTGGGATGATTTCGACAAAGACAATGCCGAAACCTACCACTATGCACGCGAGGCACTGCACCATGTGCTGTACACGACCGCCAACACCAAAGCAATGAACGGCGCAATGCCGGGCAGTATCTACAAGGATGGTCCGCAGGTCAGTACGACCGTGCGCACAGTGGTCAACATCCTCTGCACGCTGCTGCTGATTCTGCTTGCTTACCGGGTATTCCGTGTGTGGAAGCCCAGCAAGCGCAAGCTGGCAAAGATGGAGGCAAAAGCGGCCAAGAAAGCGGCCAAGAAGGCAAACACCTAATTCAGAAAGTAAGGGCGGCAGAATGCGCTGCCGCCCTTGCTTTTTATGCGGGGAGAGACCCATGAAACACACAGATATTATAACCAAACTAAACCTTGAACAAAAATGCGCTCTGCTGTCCGGCGATACCGTATTCACGACGCGGGGCTACAAAAACGCGGGTGTGCCGTCCATCACCCTGTCCGACGGCCCCAACGGCGTGCGCAAGCAGGCCGGGGCGGCGGATCACCTGGGGCTGAACCCCAGCGTGCCGGCCACCTGCTTCCCTACAGCCGCCACCGTGGCGTGCAGCTGGGATCCGGCGCTGGGCGAGGAAATCGGCCGGGCCATGGGCGAGGAGGCCGCCGCGCAGGAGGTCGCTGTTCTGCTGGGGCCGGGCCTGAACACCAAGCGCAGTCCCCTCTGCGGCCGCAACTTTGAGTATTTCTCCGAGGATCCCTATCTCTCCGGCAAGATGGCCGCCGCCTACGTGCGCGGCATCCAGTCGGAAGGCATCTCCGCCTGCCCCAAGCACTTCGCCGTCAACAGCCAGGAGCTGCGCCGCATGGCATCGGACTCGGTGGTGGACGAGCGGACGCTGAGGGAGCTGTACCTGACCGGGTTTGAGATCGTCGTCAAAGAGGCGCACCCCAAGGCCCTCATGTCCAGCTACAATCTCATCAACGGCATCTACGCCAACGAGAACGCCCACCTTTTGCAGGATATCCTGCGCGAGGAGTGGGGCTTTGACGGCGCGGTCGTGACCGACTGGGGCGGCAGTAATGACCATGCGCTGGGCGTGAAAAACGGCTCGACGCTGGAAATGCCCGCCCCCGGCGGGGACGCCGTGCGGGAGTTGCTGGCCGCCGTACGGTCCGGAAAAATTACCGAGGCCGATGTGGACGCCCGCCTGGATGAGCTGCTGACGCTGGTGCTGGACACCCACGCCGCCGTAGAACGCCACAGCCGCAGTTTTGACGCCGACGCCCACCATGCGCTGGCCCGCCGCGCGGCAGGGGAGAGTGTTGTGCTGCTGAAAAACGACGATGCCCTGCTGCCGCTGGCCGAGGGCACGCGTGTGGCGGTCATCGGCGACTTTGCCGAGACGCCGCGCTACCAGGGTGCAGGGTCCAGCGCCGTCAACTCCATCAAAGTGGACACCTTCTTGGATTGTCTGAACGACAGCGGCCTGCACAGTGTGGGCTTTGCCCCGGGGTTTGACCGCCAGGGCAAACCCGATGCCGCCAAGCAGGCCGAGGCCGTCGCACTGGCCGCAAAAGCGGACGCCGTGCTGCTCTGCCTGGGACTGGACGAGATCAAGGAGAGCGAGGGCCTGGACCGCGCCGATATGAAGCTGGCCGACAACCAGATCGAGCTTTTGCAGGTCGTGCGCGAAGCCAACCCCAACACGGTGGTCATTGTGAACGCCGGTGCCTCGCTGGAAACGCCGTGGCTGGCCCACTGCAAAGCGCTGGTTTACGGCGCACTGGGCGGCCAGGCGGGCGCGGGCGCGATGGTGGACGTGCTGACCGGCAAAATCAACCCCGGCGGCAAGCTGGCCGAGACTTGGGCCAACGCCTACGACGACACCCCCGCCCGCGACCACTTTGCAGGCCCTGGCCGCACCGTGCAGTACCGCGAGGGATTGTACGTCGGCTACCGCTATTACCAGACCGCCGGGGTGCCGGTGGCGTTCCCCTTCGGCCATGGGTTGAGCTATACGCAGTTTGTGTACAGTGACCTGCATGCCGACGCCCACAGCGCGACCCTGACCGTGACCAACACCGGCGACCGCGCCGGGGCAGAGATTGTGCAGCTGTACGTGGCCAAGCCGAATGCTGAAATTTTCCGCCCTGCACAGGAACTGAAAGCCTTTGCCAAGGTGCAGTTGGCGGCGGGGGAGAGCAAGACCGTGACCCTGACGCTGGACGACAAGGCGTTCCGCTACTGGAACACCCGCACCGACAGCTGGGAGGTGGAGGGCGGCACGTATGAGCTTCGCGTAGGGGCAAGCTCTGCGGACATCCGCCTGACCGCTGCGGTCGAGGTCATCGGCACCGACGCGCTGAACCCCTATGCCGGGAAGGCGCTGCCGCACTACCAGAGCGGCAAGGTGCAAACCGTGCCCGACGCCGAGTGGGAGACTCTGCTGGGCCGCCCCATCCCTGACGACCGGGTCAAAATTGACCGCAACATGACGCTGGGCGAGCTGAACCATGGACGCAGCCCTCTGGGCTGGCTGGTCTGGGCGGTGCTGACCGTTTTGCTGAACGCCAGTTACAAAAAAGGCAAGCCGGATTTGAATGTGCTGTTCCAGTACAATATGCCGCTGCGCGCACTGGCCAAAATGACCAATGGCGCCATCAGCATGGGCATGGTGGACGGTATCGTGATGGAAGTGCAGGGCTTTTGGGTTATCGGCCTGGTGCGAGTGATTTTTGAGGCCGTCAAGAACGTGATTTTGAACGCGCAGCTGGAAAACCGTCTGCGCAACAGCTGACAGGAGGTGCAGCCATGCAATTTTGGAATACCTTTGCGGCTAAGCACCCCGCCGCCGCCAAGTGGGTGCGTGAGGGCGGCTTGTTCGTCATCGTGTCAAACTTAATTACGGTGTTCAAATACTTGCTTTTGCAGTTTCTGCCCGCCGCATTCAGCAGCCTGCCGGTCGTGGATTTCGGCTGGCCGGGCATCCCGGTAACGCTCTTTGGCGAGACGTTCCAGTGGAACATCCTGGGGTATGATGCCGCCCACGGCGGTCTGCCCTACTTCTGCGCCTACATGATCGCGATGGTGATTGGCGAGTGCATCAACTTCCCGATCCAGCGCAATTTTGTGTTCCGCAGCAAGGGCAACCTGGGCAAGCAAATTGCCTGGTATGTGGTGGCGTTCTGCATCATCACCTGCATCGTCAACTCCATCAACTGCATCTGGGTGGCGGTGG
>ERZ773157.2712-NODE-2712-length-13315-cov-12.962821_pt1 | contig 13315 bp, 17 predicted proteins | sample MGYA00511480_ERZ773157 | MGnify/ENA primary metagenome ERZ773157 (study PRJEB29015, sample SAMEA2737863) | human gut metagenome | biome: human gut; feature: human-associated habitat; material: faeces | place: China | collected 2012 ... | reverse complement strand
AAAGTATATACATGTCCGTGTGTGACGGACACTTTTCCCCAATTTGTCCGCGAGTGACGGACACAGCTCGAACATTCTGTCCGCGACAGACAAACACAAACCGCCCAGTCTGTCCGCGGCGAACGCACACTAAACCAAACATATGTTCGAAATGGCTCCGCCCATGAGTTAGTAGCATTTAACTCCGACGGGAACAAAGTTAGTCATAACTAACTCACTTGCGAAAAAAAGAGGGCAACCGAAGTCACCCTCTACAATCTACTTTACTAATTCAAAATATTTTTCTTTCCATTCTATAACATTATGAAAATCAAATGAACTATATCCTACATGGTAATAATCTTCATTAACTTTTTTATATTTTAATTCAAAATATGGCTTGCCGTCTATAATTCTAAAAACCTGTTCTAATTCAGTTACAATTTCTTTTTCCATTAGTTTTACCTCTCTTTAATTTCTTCTCTTAGTTCTATATCATAACTAAGAAGTTCCGCACAAACACTCACAAACAGTCTGTCCAACTCTTCATTAGTTTTTACATATGTCATAGCGTCAAGAGTTCCCTTTAAGTTATCCCTGATTTCCAATAATTTTCTGTTCATCCCACTTTAACCTTTCCTGTGTTATAAATCTGTCCCAATTTCCAACAGATGCCAAAAGATACATGTACTCCAACGAAAGACCGATTTCATACGTTGATTCTCGTAGCACAACATTTGAACGAATTTCAATTCGATGTTCTGATGAATCATCTGTATAGTAAGTTCCATAGTCACTGTCATTGTACACTGATTCCAACTTACCCGAATTACGGAATACGAAACCAACATTAAAGTTTTCGATTGTTCCCATTTCTCTCGCTCCTGCTTTCTTGGGTACTCCTGCGATTGTAATTTTAAATGTCCTGTCTTGTCTAGTGTATGCATACTTTTTCGCTCCTAATGTTTTAAATTGTTTATATGTTTCTTCATATTCATATACACCTAAGTAGTGTGTAATGCCTTTTTTGTCATCGGCATATCCTTTATTCGATATGCTGAGTTCTTTCAGACCCTGATTGTATTCCTCTATCCTTGCCACAATTCTTTTATAATCATCACGAACAAGGAACTTGACAGAATCAGTGTCACAATATACAAAATTATCTCCAACAATGTTTATCATTTCTTTCAATTTTAATCTAGCCCATGCAGTCACCCAACAGCCCCACGCATATAACAGGAATGCTTTCTTGTTGTATTTTTCCAACTTTTCACCGATATCAACTATATCTTCTAGTGTAAAAGCTTGGTCTGGTTCATCCATATAGATAACATCTGGTTTCACTGGATTCTGAGCGCACATACCATATAATGAGTTGATAAGTTCCTTACTTCTCATGTAGTTTAATTCCTGACCATCAACATTCTTGAGTGATGTTTTTTTATGAAACAAGTCAATGACTAAATCACGAAATGCTTGCGGTAAATATCCATATTTCGCAATATATACCTGACTAATTTCAACCTCTCCAACATACTCACTCTTAACTATTTTCCAGTCTATATCGTTGAATACATATACAGCCTTGTTAGCACTCAATATTCTACCATTATCAACAACCTGACCTGATATCTCAACAGCCTTATCGAGACTCAAGTAAGGTGCGCCATAGTAAATATCTCTCTGTTGTAAGTTGGTTATTGTAAATACAGCTATAAAACAACAGTCTCTTATCTGGCACTTCTTTTCTAGTTCACCAATATCTGTTATCATTCTAGGAGTAAAAGCACTCATAGGAAAACGATAGTTTAACATAACATCTGGATAACTGCTCGCCCTGTCATAACTAGCCACATTCTCAAGAATCTTATTGACATGATATCTGTTTGCGTGTGTGTCACCACCACGGAACTCAAGTCTCAACAGCTTATACACATCAACATCACACATCATAGCTTGTAATTGTTTATGATTGAACTTACGCATTGCTTCTTTAGCGAGTCTTCTAACATAACCTGTAGAAGTTAACGGTAAAGAATACAAAGTGTCATTTTCCATTCTCATTCGCACTCGCATAGCTTCTAGTAGTCCAACAACGTCATTACAACAGTACTGCAATTCTTCTGCTGTCATTTCAGTCCACGGGTAACGCTTCTTTGAATAGTCAAATTCAACACCACTAAGCTTTTGGTGAACAACACCCATATCCCTAGTGAAAGCGTCCAGACTCTTGTTGGTCTGTATATAAGAACATCGAAACTGTACTCCGTCAATATCGGCTCTGACAACCTTTCTAGACTTTAGGGCAAATATTTTGTCTTTTTGGAAAGGTAACCAGTGACGCATGAATTGGAATTCATAACTGAGGTTATGTACCCAAACCAAAACCGTAATCCCCTCATGGTAAAAACTGTCAAGTAGCTTAGTGAATTGTTCCCATGTTCTACCAAAACAGTACCATATATTCCCGTTTCTTAAATCCATGACAGCAAATTGCCATATATACATAATACTCTGTTCAACATCGTCAAGATAAGTTGTTTCAATATCGAAAGCACACATGCAATTGCGGAATAATGTCTTATCTGATTTCTTTCTTTTACTGTAGTTTCTTGCAATTGGTATACTTTTGATAATGTCAGAAACGCACTCTCTTTGGACTTCTTTTACGGAATTCTGATTCATATTCGCGATATCTCTCCAATATTTTTTGTGATGGTTCATTAGTGTGTTCAAGGTATATATCGGCGGCTTTATCGCTGTCGTATATGATATCTTCGGAATGTGTTCTTACAAGATTCATAAAATCATAGAACTTTGATGCTTGTCTCCAATTCTTGAACTGATTAGTCCCAAACGTAATATTTAGTCTTTCAACTGCCGCCTTACGCTGTCGTTTTCTCTCAGCTATCACAAATGTCTTGTTCTTCAATGCCGCTTCTACTTCACGAATTGCCATTTCCAAGTTACGTTTAGACTTAATCTTTGAAACAACTGGAATTCTAGGTTCAATATAAGCCCTCGCCGCTTCTACGTCTTTCGCATAAGCACTTTTAGAAACTTTTGCTATTTGACCTGTAAGTTTCTTTCTCAACTCTCTGTATTTGACCTCTAGTTGTATTCTACTTGCAGATTTCTTTGCCATATTTTCCACACTCCTTTCCTATTAAAGAGAGTATCACATTCTCTCTCAATACTATCATTAATGCATTACTTCTTGAAGTACCCAGTTTAGAAGCAAGGTCATCAAGGTTTTTCAAGATATCCTCTTGAAAATTAACACTCACTGTTTTCATAGTTTTCTCCTTTCATTCTTGAAATGTTTCACGTGAAACATTAGTCATCGTGAAGTCCGTCTATGACGAACCCTACAATTAAACCAACACATAACCCTAACAAGAATAGGCTCATTCTCTCACCTCAATAGTTATCTTTTCAATGTTGTCTCCCATAATGGCAGTTACTACCGAACAACCCGCATATAAGAATACCCAGTACTGGCTGTCATCCACGCAAGGTTTTTTAACTTCGAATCTAACTTTTTCTGTCAGACCTAAGCTAAAGTTGTTAGTCAGCATAACGTTATTGATATAGACAAACATTTTACTTCCTTTTTCAATTTCATCGGCTAACCTTTCCAGTGTCTCAACTATTTCTTTCTTAGTCATTGTTAAAAACTCCTTTCATATAAGTAGTTATCTATGGAACACTTATACAATACCACATATATTGTTGAATGTCAATAACCAAAATGAAAAAATTATTGAAAACATGAAAATATTATGTTACTATAATAATGTCCTTGAGAGAAGCACTTTCACAGGACAGAAGTCCAAAACAATTATAATATAAGAAAGGAGATTCCGGTACAATGGTAAGAACAATTACAACTACAGTTATGACACTGAGTATCAAAGAAAAAGACAGTGATAACATTAAGCTTGTCACAAAGGAATTCATCGGAACAGGTTGGACGCAGGTTAAAATGTATAATAATATGAAGAAAGATGTTGAACTCGTTCCGGCAGGAGCAACTGTTGAAAACATCACTACAGAAACAAAGTTCAACACTTACAAGCTTTCTGACGAGGGTTTTGTAAGAGCCGCTATTGCAGAGATGGACAGCGCAGTGGATGAACCAGAGATTCCAGACGTTATGAAACCAGTCGTAACAGAGTAACAGTAAAACCTTTTATATCTTGTATTGCCATACTTTTCGAATCACTTACAACTGAATATAGAACTATAGCGTGAAACATTCGTTTTCGTCATTCTGGAATGTTTCACGTGAAACATGAACATGAAAAAAGGAGAAATTAACATGAATATTATTAAAACAAATATCAAGGACAATGAGTGGGACATGAATCTTAGTTATGATATGTTTGAGTCCCCGGACAGATTACGTGGTGCTGACCTCAAAGGAAAACAGGTTCACATTGACAAATTCTGTTTATATGAAGAAGAAAACGCAGAGGGTGAACTGGTAAAAGTTCTTACCGTATCAACCAATGAGGGTCATGTGTTCGCAACAACCTCAGCGGCGTTTGTTCGCACATTCGACAGAATTATGGAACTTGCAAAACGTTGCAACGTTGTAGATGTATGTATCGAAATCGTTGCAGAACGTAGCAAGAACAACCGTGAGTACATCACCGCGAAATATGTCAAAGAATAAATCCAAGAGCCTGTACACAACGCAAGGTTATCTGGATGTTGAGGGGATAGTCCAAAAAGGCTATCCCTTCAACTTTATCTGGGGTGGACGCGGTACGGGTAAGACATATGGTGGTCTGAAATATGTCGTGGAGCACAACAAGACTTTTATGTATTCCAGAACAAAACAAACTCAGCTTGACAAGATTAAGAACGTTGAGTTGTCCCCATTCAAACCGTTAAATGCAGATAATGATTGGAATATACAGCCATTCCCTGTAGATGATATTGCAGGATTCTATCACACAAAACTTAATGAGAAAGACCGACTTGTGCCAGTTGGTTCACCTGTTGGTTATGCGTCAGCTATCACCACACTAGCAAATTTACGTGGATTTTCCGCTGAGGATGTGTCTGTGTGGATATGGGATGAGTTCATTCCGCAGAAAGGCGACCGTGTTCCAAAAGGAATTGCAACGTCTTTTCTTCATGGTTATGAAACCATGAATCGAAATAGGGAGTTGAAAGGACTGCCGCCGCTACAGGTGTTGTGCTTTTCGAACTCAGATAATGTAGGCTGTGAGTTGTTCGCCAGTCTGGGACTGATAAGAAAAGTTGCGGATATGTCACGGAAACATCAGGAAACTGCGTTCTTACGTGATAGAGGTATTGCGTTATATAATTTATGTAACAGTCCTATTTCTAGAGCAAAACAGAATACGGCTCTCTATAAGATGGTAGGCGAACACAGCGGCTTTTCTCAAATGGCTTTGGGAAACGAATTTTACAATACGGACTACTCAGACGTAAGAACCCAAAACTTATCAGAATATCTTCCGTTAGTATTCTTTGAAGAAATTGCTATCTATGAACACAAGTCCTCAGATTTACTATACGTCTGCAAACATAAACAGGGTACACCAATTCGGACATTTACAGGCATAAATGAAAAGAACATCAAAGCATTTAAACGCTATTATGCTTGGATATGGAACATCAACTACCTCGAAGATAAAATCTATTTTGAAGATATTGAATCGAAATTTCTTCTTGACAGTTACTTCCATATGTAATATACTGTATGTGTAGGGAAAACAAAAGTCCGTAGCACAAGGACACACAGCGGAACTGTGGTGCATGGGTTCGTCCAACTCAAGAAACGGACTTCCCTACTTTAACTGTCAGCACATAGTTCCGAAAGAAAGTGGGTGAATGAATGGACTTAAATACAATCAGCACTATTTTTGCAAACCTTGGTGTGCCAGTATCTTGCCTCGCTGTGACGTTCTACCTCTGGTATCAGGAAATGCAGTCACACAAAGAAGAGGTAAACAAACTACAGGACGCACTCAACAACAACACACTGGTATTGCAGAAACTTCTTGACCGAATGGGAGAGGGGGATGCACATTGAACATATCAGCAGAAATCATTGCAAAAACAGCGGAACACACAAAAGGTTATATGCTTCATCCTCACACAGATGTGTATGGGGAAATGAGAGTAGATACCAAAAACCTTGACTTGATGTTACGTGACGCGCCAACATATGACAGCAATGTGATTGCATCCATGCCGAAAGGTAGTACATTTTTCGGATATGGTTTCACGGATTCTACCCTTAAATGGGTGTTAGGTCAGTATACCATGCCAGACGGAAAAATGATTGCAGGATTTGCACACATTGACTATTTAATAAAAATCAAAAATTAAAAGGAGAAACAAAGCTATGACAATGAATGACATTATCGCATTAGCTGGGGCAGGCTTTACGAAAGCCGACATTATGTCGCTTATGAACAGCCAGACTACACCAGTCTATCAGCAGACAGCACCAGCACCAGCACCAGCACCAGCACCAGCACCAGCACCAGCACCAGCACCACAGCCAAACATGGGAATGCCGCCAGTACCAGTGGGAGCCATGGCACAGCAGATGGTCACACCACCGGAATTATTAAATGGTCAGCTTACGAATCCGGCAATGGCTGGACAGGCTCAGAGTCAGATGTTAGACTATGCTTTTCAGCAGGGGAATTATAGTGGGATGCCGGCACAGAGTGTTGTGAACAGACAGTTCCCAAACAATGACCAGTTGACAAATTCCATTAATGCACTGACTAGAGCGGTTCAGGCGAACGGAATTTCACAGAATCTTATGGGGGATAATCACGTACCGACTGTTGATGAAATGACAGCGGCTATTATTAATCCACCGGAAATTATGACAAGGGGGTAAAATATGGGAACAAGTACTAGCATTGAAGCAACAAAACCTAATATTTCAAATTTTAACTCAGCCGCAACGTTAAATTCTATTATACATCAGGCGACTGGAAAAAGTGATATTGATGCGATAAATGCTAATGATTTTATGTCAGTAGCAACTAGAACACTTGGAATTGCACCAGATACATTAATTAATGCTATCTCGCAGGTTATTTCAAGAACTATTTTTTCAATTCGTCCATACAATCGCAAGTTCGCAGGTCTGTTCGTGGATAACATGAAATGGGGAAACCATGTTCGTAAAATCAATATCGGAGATAAAGATTGGGAAAAAAACGTTTCCTACGACCTTGTAGACGGACAAAGCATTGACGCAGATATTGTCAGCAAGCCCAATATTTTACAGACAAACTTTTACGGACAGTGTGTATATAGCAAGCATTATACTATATTCCGTGACCAGTTAAATATTGCGTTACAGAATGCAGATGAATTCCAGAGATTTTATACCATGTTGGTACAGAATACAATGGATATGATTGAGCAGTGCCACGAAAACACAGCCCGTGCAACTATTTGCAATTTTATTAGCGGCAAGGTTAAGAGTGATGCAACTAATGTGATTCATCTTGTCACAGAATATAATGAGGTGACAGGGCTTGCACTGGACAGTAACACTGTGAAAAAACCAGAAAATTTTGTACCTTTTTACAAATGGGCTTTTTCCAGAATCAAGACTATATCAGGTCTTATGTCAGAAAGATGTTCCATGTATCATGTAAATATTACTGGGTACAATATTATGCGACATACTCCGGTACGAAATCAGCGTTTGTACTTATATACGCCAGAAATGAACAATGTAGAAAGTTCTATATTTTCTAGTGTATTTAACGAACAGTACCTTAAAATGATGGATTATGAGGGCGTTAATTTTTGGCAGTCCATCAAAACTCCGATGGGAATTCAAGTTAAGTCTAGTTATATTAATAATAATGGAGCGGTGGTAAATGATGCTATCGCCACAGAGACATCTAATATATTAGGTGTTCTCATGGACGAAGAAGCGGCAGGAATTACTACATACAGTGCGAGAACTGCGACCACGCCATATAACGCAAGAGGTGAATATACTAATGTTTGGTGGCACTTCAACGATCGGTATTGGAATGACTTCACGGAAAATGCAGTTGTTTTCCTGTTAGATTGATATTTTTGGTTTCACGTGGGACGTTGTTATAATGTTTCACGTGAAACATTTTCTGAGGTGATGTTATGAGTTTTGAAGTTAAATTATACAGAGTCAAGAAAAGGAAAAACAGCACTTTCATTCCAGACGGTGAAGCAGGAAGAACCTTGAATTGTGTAGTAAAAGAGGGAACAGGGGTGCTGACTCCTGTTATTACAATTGCTAATTCAGCGGAGACTTTCAATCCGTCCGTGTACAACATGGCATATATTGAAGCATTTTCAAGGTGGTACTGGATTACTGACTGGAAAAATGAAGATAATATGTGGACTTGTTCTCTTCGGGTTGATGTTCTGGCAACATATAAGACGGAAATAGCTGACTATAATTATTATATTTTACGCTCATCAACTTCTTTTGACGGTGATATTATGGATACTTATTATCCGTATAAACCACAGGTTAATCGACATATTTCAACAGGAGAACCATTATGGCAATTGGAAAGTGGTCTTGATACAGCAGGAACGTTTGTGGTGAGTATTGTTAATAAATACGGTATCTCAAATTTTTATGCATTCACACCGCCTCAGTTTAAGGCATTTGCACAGGCAGTATTCGCAAATATCACTTGGATGTTAGGTGATGGGATTAGTGGAATAACAGATAATTTTGCTAAATTGTGTGTTAATCCAGCTCAATATATAACATCTGTTCATTGGTTGCCATTTTCAATAGGCGGAACTGATATGGTTGGAATGACAATAGGTTGGTGGGACATTGAATTGCCGTCTGGTCTTAAAAAACTTGATGATTCATTATTCAAACGTTTCACGAGTAGCGTTACCCCTGTAGTTCATCCTCAAAGTGCGACGAGAGGTAACTATCTTAATTCAAGTCCTTATAGAAACTTGAGAATATGGATTCCAGCTTTCGGAGTAATGACAATAGACAGTGCCAAAGTTCCAAGTGGCAACGCGATTAATATTACAGCATGGGTGGACCCTAGAACAGGTTATGCAATGTGTACCGCTACTACACCTTTGGATACTGGTGATGTGAATGAATTATTAGGGGTGTTGTATACTAATGTTGCTGTCAATTATCAAGTGAGTGATATTAAAACTAATTATACCGCGATAGCAGATAAAGCTACATCTGCTCTTGGAAGTCTGGCAAGTTCTGTACTGAATCCTATCAGCGGAATAAGCGGCTTTATCAAAAATGGAATTGGTGCTATACAGGCTACAGGTTCAGCAGAGGTTAGCACACGCGGAACTATAGGTAGTACAATCGGATTAACGTCTGGTATTTATTGTTACTCAGATTGTCAGTTATTAGTTGACGAGGACAGAGCAGACAATGGAAGACCTTATTGTAAAAACGGAAAATTTAGTACCCTAGGAAACGGTTTTTACACTGTTGAAAACGGTTCTACTCCTCTGAATGGGGCATATGAAGCTGAAATTGATGAGGTTAAGAATTTTCTGGAAAGTGGGGTGTATTATGCGTAGTTATTATAATGATAATGGAAATATGTTGCTTTTTTATATTCTTGGGAAACAACAGGGTGGTACTGTTCCACCTATCATACCCGCAGGTGAATGGAAAACTGTAGTTACTGATACATCGGCAGGTTATCTTAACGATGCAGACATGAAGAATAACGCTTCAATTATCTGGGATTATTTTCGTCAAAAACTCGGATGGAATGTGAACAGCGTTGCGGCACTCCTTGGAAATATGCAGGGTGAAAGTACACTGAACCCGGGTCTTATTGAAGTTGGTGGCGGTACTACATCAGCAGGGGCAGGACATGGACTGGTACAGTGGACACCGGCAACTGACCTCTATAAAGTTCTTGACGTTCTGTATGGGGGACATGAAGATTGGTATGACGGAAACAAACAGCTTGGAGTAATCTATGCTGAGTATCAAGAGAGTGTGGGTGAAGCACACAGAGGGATTGAACCGCAGTGGTATAAAACCACTAAATATCCATGTGATTTTAGGCAGTGGGCTTTTAATCAGCTTAATTATGATTTGGAAAAATTAACCTATGCTTTTGCGGCAAATTACTTGCGTCCGGCGGTAGTGGAACAGCCACGGCGAGTTGAGTATACGCGGCAATGGCTTGACTATTTCTTAAAGGGGTGATATGATGAATGTTTTTAGCACAAATGTTCCTGTTAGTTATGACATGATTAACTTGTATACTTCCAGTTATTCCCCGTCTACATTGCATTGCAAGAACACTCAGTTATATTCCTATTTTCTGAGATACCTTTTGCAGAAATGTATGTCAGTATTTAAGTGGGATTTACCGGAAGAGTGGGACAAGAATTATTTTCTGTACACCTTGTACTGTTGGGGATTCTTATGTGTTTTTGAAACTGACAAATACGGTGTGATTCCGCAGGCTTGTGGTTTACAGGGATATAATATTTTTTATCAACCTACAGAGGTCAATATTGCAAACCCGTTGCTGAGAGGTATTAATATAAAAAGAATAAACAAAGACTGTATAATTCTCAGATTGCAACCAGACTGGCGTGGTGTTATGGACATATGTTCTTACTACGCTGATAATATGGCACTGACAGCAGAAACTTGTGAGATTAACATTGCAAACAGTAAATTAACTTATATGTTTGGTGTTGATGGAAAAGTACAGGCAGAGGCATTGAAGAAAACGTTTGACCAGATTATGTCTGGGAATACCGCAGTATATTATGGTAACAATCTCAGACGTAGGGATGCTATGGGAAATACTACAGACCCATGGACAACGTTTGCTAATAAGCTGAAAGAAAACTTCATTGCACCAGATTTACAGGATACACTCAGACGGTGGGAAGAAATGTTCTGCAATGATGTTGGTATTCCGAACGTGAGGTCAGACAAGAAAGAAAGGTTGATTACAGCTGAAGCTGAGAGTAACGATTTCGAAACACAGAGTAAATGTGACTTGTGGCTTGAAGAATTGCAGAAAAGCTGTAGAAAGATTAATGCTATGTTTGGTGACAAACTGAGTAGTGCCGTGTGGGTTGACTGGAGGAAAGGTAGGAAAGATGGTTAAGATAACGATTGCTTTTCTGGTTGCTGTTGCTATTATTGTGTGGGCAGACTGGACAAAATAGAAAGTAGGTGAGAATATGAGTGCTTATGTTTCTGTAATAGGGTTGCTTAACTGGGATGAAAATATCATTGACAACACGTTTCTTGATGTATTCATAGCGTTGTTCAAGACCGAAACAATAGCAATGAATATGTTGGAACGGTTGGAAGATTTGCTTGTGTATGAGTGTGGGGAATTGGAAGTCACATTACCTAACACAACATTCTTCAAAAAGATTGTCAAAAGTTGGGCAGACAATCAGACAGGAGTGTGGAAAGCGTACTACTCCGCACAACAGGCTGTAGAGGTAGATGTGAGTAACATTTTACTGGGAAGTACACAGGAAGTATTGACAGGAAAAGATGATACAACAAAGACAAGAAATCTTTCTCATAACGGAACTACCACCTACAACAATGAGGATAACGTAGTCAGTGATAACTCTGTATATGGTTTCAATGAAAGCGGAGCGAAACCAAAAGACCACTCTGTTGTAACTGATAATACAATCGGTAATAATACTGTCAAATATACAGACGATGAAACCGGTAAAGACGAAAAAAGTCTAAGTCATACAAAAGTTTTCACAGATTACGGGAAATTTTTTGACTCAGCTAGCAGATTGAATATGGTAGCTGAAATGAATGTCATCAACAAAATTATAGTTGATTTCAGAGATAAGTTCTGTTTGAGCGTTTATTAAAGGGGGTATAAATATGGCATTTTGGAATAAGTTCCCATTTACCAATTTTCACGAAATGAATCTGGACTGGTTGATTTCAACCATGAAAGAATTGACGGACGGTTTTAATGTTCTTGACAATAGTGTTAAACAGCAGTTAAAAGACTTTAACACCACAATGACTAACACGCTCACTTCTCAGAATACGAAGATTAACGACTTTGTTATTAATTATGAAGCGAAAGTTAATGATATTCCGAATCAGGTGTTGAAAGACGTTAGAATTGTTATGCATGATTATGAAACTGCCGGCGTTTTTCAAGAAATTATCAAAGATACATACGGAGCAGTCAGTTATCTAAATGACATGCAGAACAAAAAAATTGTACTTCTCGGAGACAGTTTAACAGATGAGAGTAGGTCGGTAAGTTGGGTTAAAAGCTTTAAGACCATGCTGACGGGTACAGGCTGTACCGTATTAAGTTATGCTAAGTCCGGAGAAAAAATGGCAGAACAGGCTACAAGATTCGAAGCCTGTACCGTAAAACCAGATATTCTGTGGATATGGTGTGGTATTAATGATGTGAGAGATCAGACAAGTTTATCTGCATTAAATACCGCTCTACATCAGATAAGAACAAAAGTACAGACACTTAATCCAAAATGTCAGGTGTATCTAATGAGTACGTACAAAAATAAGAGAGGTATGCCGTCAGGATGGGTTATTCCGCAAACGGCATATTGGCGTTATATGAGTCAGTACGCTATAATCAACGGATGGACTTTTATTGATGGATTTTCAAGTGCGCCTGTTATTACACCAGAGACATCAATTATGCAGAGTACTTTTTATTCTGAAACCGACAAACAGTATTTACATTACACAGCCGCTTACACCGATATTTTAGCAAGGTGGATTTTAAATTGCATGATTAATCAGTCGCCTGTTCCATTAGGAGACTATAAAGAACTTGTTCCATCGGCTAACTTTTCAGCAAAAATCAATGCGACCTCTAAGTTTGTACCTAACAGTGGTGGTACGTTCTGTGAATTCGGAACGCATATGGTTCATGTAAGATTAGTGGGTGCTTTCAAGCCAGGCTCTAATAGTCCGCAGTACACTAAAATTTGTACGTTACCAGAATTTTGCAGACCAAAACAGACTTTAGGACATGAACTTGCTTTTCGTGGTGGTGGTATTGGTTCTGATGGTGGTCAGTATGTAGTTCCTGTTTATCTTGATACTGATGGTAGTGTTTATTTTTATAACAGGTCATTGACATTAGAAAGTTTCACTTCTTCCACATTGTCGTGTGATATTTATATTCACGACCTTAAAACTGATTGGGAGAGAACAGCTTCCTAAACGTTAGGGTGACTTCGGTTGCCCTCTTTTTCGCGAGTGAGTTAGTTGGAACTAACTTTGTTCCCGTCAGAGTTAAATGCTACTAACTCATGG
>ERZ773157.2711-NODE-2711-length-13323-cov-3.362074_pt1 | contig 13323 bp, 10 predicted proteins | sample MGYA00511480_ERZ773157 | MGnify/ENA primary metagenome ERZ773157 (study PRJEB29015, sample SAMEA2737863) | human gut metagenome | biome: human gut; feature: human-associated habitat; material: faeces | place: China | collected 2012 ... | reverse complement strand
TTAAGAAAGTTACCGAGAAAATAATGACTGAGTTTTCGGATTTGAATCTATGCCCTATTAACAACCATCAGGGAATTGTAATTGATGGTGAAGGTTCAAGGGTTATTTGCAAAGACTAATTTGAAAAATCCTTTTTTTGAAACTGGAAAATCATTTAGAAAAGTTCCATAACTTTCATCAAAATTTTCTACCATCAACTTTCCATTGCTGTAAAAAATTCTGGCTTGTTCTTGCTTTATTAAAGAATTATTATATATAATATCGCTATCTGCTTTTCTTCCAATTGTTATTTCTTGAAAATTTTTAGCATTTAACTGAATAAAATCTCTCTCATATGTCGGTTCACAAAGCAATATATACAGCATATTTGGATTACTTGCTAAAGAAATATAATATATGCCATTTTCTTGTAACTTTATCTCACTAAAAATATTCGCTTTGTTTTTTACTATTTTCGAGATATTCCATGAATTTATTGCTCTTGGATCCAAGATTTTGGCTTGTTCATTACTATATATGTTCCATTCATTATTTTTTCCAATAATGTTTACAAGTTTCTTTCCATCGTCACTATTTGTTATCCAATAATTACCTGTTTTTTTATGAGGTAATATTAATTTATACAAAACATTTTTTCCTATTAATGTGACTAGCATTTTTTTACACTTTCCTATTTATTTTCAAGTTCTTCTATTGCTTCTTTTAACTTTTTCTTAAACTCCTCTTCTTCCTCATCCACTAATCCTATAAAATGTACTTCTTCAATTTGTGAATGATTAAATACATAATTTGTTTCTGAAGTTAGCATTCCTTCTGGATATAGGCATCCACTATAATCCCATATATTTTTTTGACCTTTTTCATCTTGTTCCATTTGTAAAAATCCTGTTATCATAAGTCTTTTTTGACCATTTTTTAATTTTACTACACTACCTATTGGTAATAACTTTTCTTCCATAAATAAATTTCTCCCTTCGTTTGTTTCAAAACATATTATATATGCTTTCTAAAACTGGTCATGCTTTAGAAAGCACATATAGTGCTTTCTTTTTATTGTACTGTGTTTGATTTCTCTGTATTTTCTATATCTTCTTGTGTTTGTGTCATTAATTTTGAAAATTCATTATTAATATTATCAAAAGCTGATAATATATCATTTTTTAATTTTTCAAATCTTGCTTTAAAACTTTCAGAAGCTTCACTTTGCCAATCAACTCTGTTATATTCTGATTCAATTTTATTCATTAATTCTTTTGATGAATCAAATTTTGCAGATACATTTCTTTGTGTATTTGCAACATCTGATGTCATGAATCTCATTCCAACATCATTTGTTATTGGTAAGTTTTCAATATTGTTTGCAGATGTTTCTTCTGCTGATGTTACATTTTGTCCTTTATCAGCTTGTGCATAGTTGTTAGCTACTGTTTCAACTGCAAATGGTATTTCTGTAACAACCAATTTTAATAAGTCGTTTATTTGTGGTATTAATTCATTAAAATCTTTTACTAATTCATTGTATCTGACTCCATACCATGAATTGTGCATTTCTCCTATGTTTGTGTATGCAGCTCTTAGTTCGCTATTTAGCTCTAATGCATACTCCCTCATTGCTTTTGCTTGTCTTGGCATTGCCTCATAATCTACATGATCTATTCTTGCCATATCTTTTTCCTCCTTTAAGATTATCATTTTAGAATGATATTTTCAAAATCATAATAACAATACAAAATTTAAATGTCAATAGTTTTTTTATTTTTTCCATATTCGTAAATTTATATTCAGCGGTCTTACAAAAAATATGATGTAAATTTTTAATAACCTTTACATCATATTTTCATTTATCTTTTAAATTCTTCTAATCTTTGCTCATATGCATCCATTGTCTCTTTCTCAAAAGCTATTGTTGGTTTTTCTACTCCTAGCATGTTCATAATTTTTTTTGTGAACAATGGATTTAATATTAATATTGGTCCTATTAAATATGTTCCAATAAAATTGTTTTGTTTTATTCCTTCTAATTTGCTTTCTTTATTTAGTCCTATCCCTTTTTCTGCTTTTACAAAATAATTATTTTCATTATCTCCATATGCCATTGTAAATTGGCTCTTAAACCCTACTATCTCTATGTCTTCATATTCTCCTAAGAATATACTGTTATGTCTGTGCATCATATCTCTTTTTGCATATATATCGAATATTGAAAGTGCTTCTATCTTACTTCTATCTTCATTTTCTATATATTTTCCAAACAACTCAACTGCATTTCCTGTTACTAAAAATACTACATTTTTCTTTATTAGTTCTTCTATTTTTTCTTTATATGGTCTTAACTTACGTATTGCAACTTCTTGAATGTTTTCCGGCATTGGCCCCATATATATCATATCAACGTCTTGTGTCACAAATGCAGGTTCAGAATTTATTTCTGTTTTTATTATTTCTGCATCTGGCAAACATTTTTTTAAATATTTTATATTACTAATATCTCCAAATAAGTTGCAAACTTCTGGATATAACATTTCTATTTTCATTCTTCAACCTTCTTTCCGAAAGTATCTTCCAATATTTGCTTAGCTTCTTGATGAACTTCTTCCTTCTGTTTCATTGCATATAAATCATACAAAACATAAACACTTTCTATGTCTTTAGGCTTGAAATATTTTCTTACAGACTCAACTTCATCTCTATCCGCAAATATTTTTTCCTTTGGCACTCCTGCCATTAAAAGCCTTACGATTGTATCTTTTGACCTTTTTCCGCTTACTATTATTTGTTCAACATTATCTCCATTTAAGAACTCATAATCTGTATCATAGAACCATGTTATAGTTTCGTTGTCTTCATGTAAATCGTCCAAGAATAAAATTATAGTTTTCTTTTCTGGTTGTTTTCTTACATAATCAAATACTCTAGAACAAGCAATTGGGTTTTGTCCTTTTGCCAAGTGAAGTACAATTTTCTTTCCAGCAACCTCGTCTTGTAAAAATCTTGTATCTACTATCTTCGTTTTCTTAAGTGCATCATTTATTTTTTCATCGCTTAATCCAACTTGTTTTAGAGCAACTATTGCAGATAACATATTATAAATGTTTATTATACCATCTGCAACCATTGAATAACTGTATTCTGTATTTTTATCATTGTCTTTTATTGTTACAAGTTTATTTTCAAAGTCAATTTTAGTCGTTTCATAATCTCTTTTTGGAGTTCCGAATCCACAATTTGGGCACTTCATTTTTCCAACATGATGGTATCTGTAATATTCATATTCTAGCTTTGTACCACATTTTGGGCATAGTACCATGTCTTGAACAATGTTTTCACATTTTTCAGTGTCAGTATCTAGTCTGTCTATTCCAAAATAAATCTTCTTATTTTCACTGGCTAGATTCACACATATTGGATCATCACCATTTGTAATAACTGTTGTAGCTTTAGGTATTGCATTATTTATAATTCCAGCAATAAATGCGGTGTGTGCATTTCTTTTTAGTGAATCTCTCGAAAGATTGTTACATACTAGATATGTTGGAGTAATATATTTAAAAATATGGATTGTACTCCTCTCGTCCATCTCAAATACTGCAATATCTTTTGTATTTTTTCCTGTTATTGTGTTATTATTTACAAAGCTTGCTGCAATTCCAGTATTCATATTTGAACCATATCTATTATTAATAACTTTGTATCCATTATCTTCTAGCACATCATTAATCATGTTGGATACCGTTGTTTTTCCATTAGTTCCAGTTACTCCTATAATTATTGGTGGTTTATCTATTTGCTCTAGAAAGTTAGGACATATTTTTAATGCTAAATTTCCTGGAAAATATGATGCATTTCTTCTTAGCAATTTTAGAGATTTATTTGCACATTTTGCTAAAAACATTGCTGTATAAAATTTAAAAGTTTTCTTCATCTTAAAATAAATTCCTTTCTTATTTTGTAAAAATTTCTAGTTTCATTATGTTTTACTTTGTATTATTTTCAAGTTTAACATTTATCTATAATATAAATTCATCTACATTTTACCTTTATATTGTTTATTTTTCAATACATTTTACAATTTTTTTCATTTTGCTTGCTAATTTACTTTTCTTTATTTATAATGGTATTAATAAAATAAAAGGAGTTAATCATATGAAAAAGAAAAAGCTAAAAGAATTTGTAATTTTAAGTTTAATATTTATTTTAATAATTGCTTGTATCATTTTACTAATATTAATTATTAGAGATAAATATTATCTTTCTCAAGAATCAATAATATATATTTCAGAATCCCCTAATCCAGATTATTTCCAATGGTCTAGTTCTGTTTCATCATATTATTCAATATATAAGGATGGCACAGTATATAATACAGAATACCGTTCTACATCAGATATTGAGTACACATCTTTTAAAAAATCTCACTTTGTAAAAAAACTTAATAAATCTGAATTAGAAAGCTTAACCTTGGAATTAAGTAACTTAAGCAACTCTTCATATGTATCCACAAAGCGCCCCTCATTAAAAGACTTGAACATTCATGATACTTATTATTGTTTTAGCATAAATGACTCAACATATTATTCAAAAAATTACAGTGTTTATACTAATATACTTGCAAAATATATAAACCAACATGATTATGAATCAAATCAAATATCTAGTTACATTTATAATTATATAAAAAAAGAGTATCCTGCTACTAATCCAAATTTTGAATTAACCGACACCGATAAACAAAATATTTTAATTAATGTAAAAAAGCATTATCCTAATTCAAAGTTATCTGATTATGAAATACTTGATTTGATTAATATTAATAGTGTAGGAATCATGGTAGAACAAATAGAGCAATTACATTAGTATAAAAGATTATGTAAAAAGTCATCAATAAGTTCAAAAATCTTATTGATGACTTTTAGTTTGTAATTTTTTTGTCTTTAATACAATTTTTCCAATATGTTTTGTATTTGCTTGCTCATAAATATTGCCCTCATATCATTTATTTCGTTGTATTCTTGTAATTTGCTTAATTTCTGCAATATGGCTTTTGTCTTTTGTTCTTGTTCTTTTTGCATAGCTTTTCTTATTTTTATTTCTTCATCTAGTTTTTTATTTACTTCTTCTAATATTACTGCAAGTGTTTCTTCATTTTTACTATGGGTAGAACTCATAATACCACCTGCTTTCTATATTAAATTGTTTTTTTATTTTCATATCTTAATTAACTTTTGACGCAGTCAAAATTGTAATTATTTTTCAACAGATTCGTCTATTTTAATGTGAACATCCTTAAGTTGCTTCTCTTCTACTCTGCTTGGTGCATTCATCATTGCATCTCTTGCTTTTTTATTCTTAGGAAATGCTATTACTTCTCTAATATTTTGAGTATTTGCAATTAACATTACCATTCTATCAAGTCCAGGAGCTGCACCTGCATGTGGAGGTGTTCCATATTTAAATGCCTTGTATAATGCTCCAAATTTTTCTTCTACTGTTTTTTCTGAATATCCAGCTATTTCGAAAGCTTTTACCATCAACTTAGGATCATGGTTTCTAACTGCTCCAGAAGCCATTTCATATCCATTACATACTAAATCATATTGATATGCCAAGATATCTAATGGATTTTTATTTTCTAGTGCTTCCATTCCACCTTGTGGCATTGAGAATGGGTTATGATTAAAGTCGACTTTTCCTTCGTCCTCATTATATTCATACATTGGGAAATCTACTATAAAGCAGAATCTGTATACATTCTTTTCTAGTAAATCTAGTCTATTTCCTAATTCTATTCTTACTTGACCTGCTATTTTTTGAGCTGTTTCTAATTTATCTGCTATAAAGAATATGCTATCTCCAGATTTTGCTCCGAGTTTTTCTTCTAGTCCTTTCAAAATATCCTCTGTTATAAATTTAGCAATTCCACCTTGTGGAGCATTATTCTCATCTATTTTTGTCCATGCAAGCCCTTTAGCTCCTTGCTCTTCAACGGCAAATTCTGTCATATTATCAAAGAATTTTCTTCCTTGAGCTGCACCATTTGGAACAACTATTGCTTTTATTATCTTATCTTGGAATGCTTTAAATTCTGTTCCCGCAAATATTTCTGTTGCATCTTGTATTATTAATGGGTTTCTTAAGTCTGGTTTATCAATTCCATACTTCTCCATCGCTTCTCTGTATGGTATACGTATGAATGGTCCTTCGTCTACTTTCCAGTCTGTAAATTTCTTAAATACAGTTGGTACCAATTCTTCCATTACTGCAAGTACATCATCTTGAGTAGCAAAAGCCATCTCGAAATCAACTTGATAAAATTCTCCTGGTGCTCTATCCGCTCTTGGATCTTCATCTCTAAAACATGGAGCAATTTGGAAGTATTTATCAAATCCAGAAATCATAAGCAATTGTTTAAATTGCTGCGGAGCCTGTGGTAATGCATAGAACTCTCCTGGATGCAATCTGCTTGGAACTAAGAAGTCTCTAGCTCCTTCTGGTGATGAGTTTGCAAGTATTGGAGTTTGAATTTCTGCAAATCCCATTTCATCCATTTTATCTCTTATTGTTTTAATTATTTTAGAACGTAGCAATATGCTGTTATGTATTTTGTTGTTACGTAAGTCTAAAAATCTATATTCTAGTCTTAAATCTTCTCTTACAGCTTCAATATCAGCTTTCTCTGAATTTATTTCAAAAGGCAATGTTGATTCACATTCACCTAATAAAACAACTTTCTTTGCATCTATTTCAATTTCTCCAGTAGGAATCTTTGAATTTTTATTAGATCTTTCGACAACTGTTCCTTCCACAGAAATAACGCATTCTGTGCATAAATTAGCTATTTGTGCCTTTAATTCTTCACTAGATACAACAATTTGAGTAATTCCATATTGGTCTCTTAAATCTATAAAAGTCATTCCTCCAAGATTTCTAATTCTTTGAATCCATCCTGCAAGTTTAATTTCTTGTCCAACATTTTGAATGTTTAACTCACCACAATTTTGTGTTCTATATACGTTTGTCATTTACATTACATCCTTTTCATTAAAATTTATTTTATCCGTGCCATAATTTTACAACATTTTTCAGTAAAAGTCTATACTTACGATGTTGTAAATTAAAATAATTTGTAGAAAAAAGTAGTACAATTCTTATTGCACTACTTAAAATTTATTTTTTAATATATATTGAAAAAGTTTCATCATCAAAAACTTTCTCATAATTCTCGTCTGCACTTATATATGTATTTATTATTTCTTTATCTTCAACAATAGCATAGTCAATTTCATACTTTGCAAAAGTATCATTATAATTAACATTTCCTCTTGATGTTTCAAGCCAATCTTTCAATATTGTTACATTATTGAACTCTTCTGTAAATATTTCTGACCTAGAGTCCACAAATGCTGGTATTCCTGAAAGTTCTAAATAACTTCCATAATTAAAGCTATTATATATTTTTAAATTTTTATAATCTAAATTTTCTTTAATAAATTTTACAGCTTCAACAGGGTATTTCTTCTCATTTACATATTTTTCTCTTATTCTAGTAACCATATTACTCGAAAGACCAATCACAATTACTATTGTTGTACAGCCTAGTACCCAATTTTTAGAGAAAAAATTATTTACTTTTTCTAATATATTTTCTGTGTCATAGGTCTCGAAGAAATTTGTTATTAGTCTTACAACCGGAATTGTTCCAATTAAATATAAAAATGCTTGATTTCTCCTTGCCAAAATTGCCATAAAATATAATCCAAAGAACAATAAAATGTCACTTAATTTCATTTTTGATTTTGTTGCAAGCATTAATATATCAATAACTATAAGTCCTAATATCATTCCAATGGATGATATTATATCAGTTTGTTGCAACTCTGAAATAAACGTAGAAGATATGCCCCCAATAACTTTAAACATGTATGTATATGTGTATGTTCCAATTGGAGAAATAAAACTTCCTAATACAAGACATAAAATTGCTATAATCAACATTTTTATACTAATTGGCTCTAATATAATTTTTGATTTTTCTAAATTTTTATTTTTCATTATTTTGTGCATTATGGCTTCTGCCAAATATGGCAATATTAATATAACTGTCATGTACCAAACAGAAGCATGGAAATTTACAATTAATGCTGATATAACTAAAAATATAATATAATATCTTTTTTGTTTTGTACTAATCATTTTTTCAATGAAATATATTTCTAACAGTAGCAGTAAATATGAGATTATTTGACCACGTGCAGTAAATGCCCAATTCGACGTCATTAATAACATTGAAATTACTGTTGCAATAAACGAAAGAACAATATTATTTTTTTGCTTCAATAAAATATTAAATAGTGAAAATGCTGTTAAACATGCAATCAGTACTACAAAAGCATAAATTCCTGCAAATCCGAAAGTATTATAAATAAATGCTATTGCAACATCAAATGCCCATCTCAATTTATAAAACCCTAAATTCTCATGCCATGTAAGGTGATCTACATTATCATATCCTTCTTGCAATATATGTTCACCTGTTGCAATAGTAAAAAATGTATCATTTTGCATTTCTTTTGTAACAGTCATCAAAATTATTACAATTAATAACATACTAAACACTATATACAATTTTTTATTTTTCATAATCTGTCCTCTCTTCGCCCAAAAAAGGGCGTCCCTATTGGGCGAATTTCTTATATTCTATCTTAAAACAACTTATTTTTCAATGTTTATTCATAAATTTCACATTCGATTACTTTTTTTCCTTGATTTTTTTGCCATTTGCGCGTATAATTTCCTTATATTAATTTAGAGATGGGAGTGTTTCTTATGAAGAAAGTAACAATTAAAGATTTATATCGTAACACAGAAAATTACATTGACAAAACTGTTGAAGTTGCTGGCTGGGTTAGAACAGTTAGAGATTCAAAAGCTTTTGGATTTATAGAATTAAATGATGGTTCTTTTTTCAATAATTTGCAAATAGTTTTTAACGACAAATTAGCAAATTTTGAAGAAGTTCGTAAATTAACAATCAGTTCATCTATTATAGTAAATGGAAAAGTTGTAAAAACAGAAAATGCAAAGCAACCATTCGAAATTCATGCAGATAGTGTAGAAATATTCAATCTAGCAGATGCAGATTATCCATTACAAAAGAAAAGACATTCTTTTGAATATTTAAGAACTGTTGCACATTTGCGTCCAAGAACAAATACTTTTAATGCAGTATTTAGAATTAGAAGTATCGCAGCATTTGCAATACATGAGTATTTCCAAAATAACGGATATGTATATGTTAATACTCCTATAATAACATGTGCAGATTGTGAAGGTTCAGCAGAAATGTTTAAACTTACTACATTAGATTTGGACAAGCCACTTCCTCAAAAAGATGGAAAAACAGATTTTAGTGAAGATTTATTTGGCAAAAAAGCTTACATTACAGGTTCTGGACAGCTTCATGGCGAGACATTTGCAGAAGCATACGGAAAAATTTACACATTCGGACCAACATTAAGAAGCGAAAATTCAAACACAAAAACACACGCCAACGAATTCTGGATGATTGAGCCAGAAATTGCATTCTGTGATTTGGAGCAATTAATGGACATAGAAGAAGATTGCTTAAAATTCGTAGTTTCTAGAGTTTTGGAGAAGTGTCCAGAAGAAATGGAATTCTGTAATAATTTTATCGAAAAAGGATTAATCGATAAGCTACACAAATTAGTTAATTCAAAATTTGTCAGAATTGATCATAAAGAAGCTATCGATATTTTAAAGAAAGCAGACAAAGAATGGGAATTTAAACCTGAATATGGCGAAGATTTAGCAAAAGAACATGAGAAATATTTAACAGAGTATTTCAATGGACCAGTATTTGTAAAGAATTGGCCAAAAGACATAAAATCATATTACATGAAACTTAACCCAGATGGAGAAACTGTTGCAGGTGTTGACCTAGAAGTTCCAGGAGCAGGAGAAATTATGGGTGGTTCTCAAAGAGAGGAAAATTACGATAAATTAGTAGCTCGTATGAAAGAAATGGGTATTGCAACAGAGCCATTATATTGGTACCTAGACTTACGTAGATATGGCTCAGTAATTCACTCTGGTTTCGGATTAGGATTTGAAAGATTACTTATGTACATTACAGGAATCGAAAACATAAGAGACGTAATACCTTATCCAAGAACACCAAATAACTGTGATTTCTAATACGTTAAAAGAAGCATTATAGTGCTTCTTTTTGTTTGCAATATTATTAAATCTTTCAAAAAAATAAATTAGACTTTTAAAGAGCATTCAATTTTACTTGAATGCCCTTTGTTTTATTTATTAATTTTTTGTCTTACATATTCGTATAGCATAATGCCAGTTGCAACAGATGCATTTAAGCTTTCCGTCTTGCCCAGCATAGGTATTTTTACTCTGTTATCAGCTATTGCCTGTACTTCTTTTGAGACACCATTTGCCTCATTTCCAATTACAATTACTTTTTTATTGTATTCTATATCATAAACACTATCGTTTGTATCTAGTGAAGTTACAACAATTTTGAATTTATTCTTCTTTATTTCTTTAAGGGTCGCAACCAAATCATCAGTTTCTATTACTTTTACTCTTAATATTGCTCCCATGGTTGATCTTACAACTTTTGGATTATAACTATCTGCAGTTGTTTTTGTAACTATTATCTGTTTTAAATTTACACTATCTGCTGTTCTTAAAATAGTTCCTAAATTTCCTGGGTCTTGTATTCCATCTAGTGCAAGGATTATGTCTTGATCATATTGTATTTTTTCTGTTTTACTAGGCTTTTCTAAAACAGCAAGAATCCCCTGTGGAGCCACAACATCAGTCAAAAAGTTAAATACCTTTGCATTTACATATATGCAATCATATTTTGCAATTTCATATAAAAGTTTCTGTTCTATATCTCCGGTTTTTAAGCACTCTTCACAAACAACAATTTTATCTATTTTAGCATTTGCTACAATAGCCTCTTCAATCATCTTCACGCCTTCGATTATATACAAACCAGCTTCATCTCTGTACTTTTTATCTTTTAACTTTTTTATATTTTTTACAGTTTCATTATCTTTACTAGTAATAATTTGCATGAGCTCTCCTTCCAGTTATTTCTGTATAGAAACACTAAGTAAAATTAACATTTCTTTTATTATTTCTATAATCTTCTTTTCGTCTTTTTCGTTTGTGTTTAATGTTATGTATGGTTCAATTCCTTGTGAGAATCTTATCTTTGGTCCGTATTTTGTTACTAATTTGTTTATAATGTCTCCATTTATTTGAATGTTGTCTTTGTCTAAATAGAATACTACATTCTTTCCTTTTTGTGATAATTTAAGCACATTTGCGTTTCTTGCAAGTATTTTTATTCTTGCAATTTCTATTAGATTTTCAACTTCTGTTGGCATTGTTCCATATCTATCTATTATTTCATCTATAACGTCTTCTATATCTTTATTATTTCTACACAATGCAATATCTTGATAGATTTCAATTTTTTGTGCACTGTCTTCTATGTACGTTTCTGGAATATAGCTTGATAAATCGATGTCTATTTGTACGTCTTTTTCTTCTTTTACTGGTGTTCCCTGCATCTCTCTTACGACTTCATCTAGTAATTTGCAGTATGTATCATATCCCACTTGCTCCATATGTCCAGATTGAATTTCTCCAAGCATGCTTCCTGCACCTCTTATCTCCAAGTCTCTCATGGCAATTTTAAATCCAGACCCAAATTCAGTAAATTCTTTTATTGCCTTCAATCTTTTATCTGCAACTTCTGATAATAGTTTATCTCTTCTATATGTTACATACGCGTATCCTTGCCTGTCTGAACGACCAACTCTTCCACGTATTTGGTACAATTGAGCAAGTCCAAGTCTATCTGCATTTTCTACTATTATTGTGTTCGCATTTGGAATATCTATTCCAGATTCCAAAATTGTTGTGCAAACAAGTACATCTGTTTTATGCTCAATGAAGTCCTGCATTATACTTTCAATCTCTGCTCCAGTCATTTTGCCATGCGCAAATTCAACTCTCGCCTCTGGAACTAATTTTGAAATTTCGTCTGCTTTTCTTATTATTTTTTCAACATTATTGAACAGATAGAATACTTGACCATTTCTTTCAAGTTCTCTTGTTATTGCTTCTTTAATAACTTCATCATCATACTCTAACACATAAGTTTGAACAGGTTTTCTGTTTTGAGGTGGCTCATAGATTACAGACATATCTCTTACTCCAACAATCGACATATGCAGTGTTCTTGGAATTGGTGTTGCTGTCATTGTAAGTACATCTATGTTTTCTTTTAGCTTTTTTATCTTTTCTTTATCCTTTACACCAAATCTGTGTTCCTCGTCTATAATTAGCAAGCCTAAGTCTTTAAATTCCACATCTTTACTTAAAAGTCTATGTGTTCCAACTACTACATCTACTTCTCCTAGTTTTAGTTTTTTTATTACCTCATCTTGCTCTTTTTTAGTTCTAAATCTGTTTAGCAATTCAACTTTTATTGCAAACTCTTCCATTCTTGTCTTAAACTCTTCATACTGCTGGTTTGCAAGAATTGTTGTTGGAACTAAATATGCAACTTGCTTTTGATCCATTACAGCCTTAAATGCTGCACGGATTGCAACTTCTGTTTTTCCATAACCAACATCTCCACAAAGTAGTCTATCCATTGGTTTATTCGACTCCATGTCTTTTTTCACTTCTGCAATACATCTTAATTGGTCATCTGTTTCTTGATATGGAAAACTATCTTCAAACTGTTTCTGCCATGGCGTATCTTTAGAAAACATAAAGCCCTGAGCCTTTTGTCTTCTGGCATACAATTCAATTAAGTCTCTAGCAACTTCTTTTAAATTGTTCTTTACTCTTGCCTTAGTATTTTCCCACTCTTTGCTTCCAAGCTTATTAAGTTTAGGCTCTCCATCGCCACCACCAACATATTTTCTAATGTTATCAAGCATATCTGTTGGTACATACAAAACATCATCGTTTTTATACTTAACCTTTATATAATCCTTGGTAATTCCGTCTGCTGTTGTAATAGTATTTACACCAATGTAAATTCCTATTCCTTGTGTCTTGTGAACAACATAATCTCCAGCTCTTAAATCTGCAAAAACAACCTTTTCTCCCTGTTTGAAAGAATCTGTATGCTTTTTCTTTTTTGGTTCACTTGCAATAAAATCTTCGCCCGTAATTACCATTACATTTGTCTCGTAATTTTCAAAACCAGATGACAGGCTTCCATTTGATATAATTACCGTTTTATTTTTAAAATATTCC
>ERZ773157.2710-NODE-2710-length-13323-cov-12.588484_pt1 | contig 13323 bp, 11 predicted proteins | sample MGYA00511480_ERZ773157 | MGnify/ENA primary metagenome ERZ773157 (study PRJEB29015, sample SAMEA2737863) | human gut metagenome | biome: human gut; feature: human-associated habitat; material: faeces | place: China | collected 2012 ... | reverse complement strand
TAAAATATAACAGTTATTAAATTTCTTAAAACAGGTGAAATCTCAATCGGAATTTACAGGAGGTAAGGATGCTTACTTTATATGAGCCAAAATATGAGGACTTGTGGTTTCGGAAAATGATGCTGGCCGATGAAGATACCATGTCCTACAATCATGCGTGGGGCGGGACAATCCCCTGGCCGGAGGATAAATGGAGCGGCTGGTACAATTATTGGATCGCTTGCCACGAGGACAAGCGGTATTATCGGTACCTAAAAAATGAAGATGGTCAATTCGTTGGAGAAATTGCGTATCACTACGATGCCGAAACACAGCATGAGATAGCCGATGTTATCATATATTCGAAATACAGAAGAAAGGGCTATGGAAGCGAGGCGTTGGATCTGCTGTGTTTCGTAGCGAAAAACAATGGGATTTCAGTTCTCTACGATGATATTGCAATTGACAACCCCGCTATTACACTTTTTCTGAAGCATGGATTTGTGGAAGAATACCGAACAGAAGAAAAAATAATTCTCAAGAAGGAACTGTGATACAAATTCATGTTTATATAACTATAAGAAATGATGCTAGTGGAGGTGTAAATGATGATTCAAAAGATATTTTCGTTTGATGAATATGAGGGGTTTGTCAATGAATTAGCTAAACATCCTCAATATTCAGATCCTCATTTTACTTACGATAAGAATAATCTATATTGTTCATTAAAGTCTAAAGATAAGCATGCTTATGTTGTTTTGGAAAATGGAATTACTAAAGGGCTTTTTGTCTTTATTGTTCTTCCAGATGATAGATATGTTGAGATGCTTATAGGGTTTACCAAGGAAGAAGAAGCGTTTATTGAAATGCTTGAATATATGGAAAGGAATTATTGTGGATATCAGATGGATTTTGTGTTTAATCCACAAAATATGGCAATTTATAAACCATTGAAGTTGAAGGGAGCGATATTTGAACCGGAACAAATGAAAATGATTCAAGGTGGATTTGTGCCTAATGTATCAACCAGTAATATTGAAACATTATCAGATAGGTGGATGAAGCAGTACTATGATCTTCATAATACTGATACGTATTGGACTGCTAAGCGTATTGTTTCTGCTTTAGATAAATTTAGAGTTTTTCTTGTAGTAAAAGATGAACAGGTTCTTGGGTATTTGGATGTTCAAAGTTGTTACGATATTAATGAAATCTATGCATTGTATGTAAAGCCTGAAGTGGTGTCTCAAGGCTATGAACTGGCATTGTTGGCAAACGCAATAGAATTAAACAGACCAAATCAAATGATGGTGGTTGTTGATGTAGATAATAGGGAAGAAGTGGATTTGTATACTGCTGCTGGTTTTGTTAAGTTGGAAGGTCATAATAGCATTACTGCTTATATTAAATAAAGGGGACAAATGATGGTCGGTTTATATCAGTCCAACCTCCCGGAATACATTTCCTAATTCTGCCGGCATAGCGCCAGCCAGAGATTTCGCAAGTTCTTCCGGTGTGCATTTCCGGCAGCCAAGTACCCATTGGACAGTCATAAAGATAGAACCCTGACAGTACATTTCTAATTGAAACTGCAGATGCGGAGAAATCTTTTTGCCGGTACGGCTTTCAATCTGATCCGTATAGAAAGCGGTGATCAACTGGAAATCATGATCGCGCAGACAATTCTGGTCATCGTTTTTAAATGCAGCCTTGAAAAACAGCTTTTCTTCCTGAATGTAGGTAAATTTATTTACAAGACCTTCATAGACAGATTTTCCTTCCCCCATATGTTCAAAGGATTCTAAGAGAATTTTGTCAAAATACCAGTTGATGAGGTCATATTTATCCTGAAAATTACGGTAAAAAGTCTGTCTTGTGACACCGCATGCCTCTACAATTTCCTTCACAGTGATTTTTTCTACAGGTGCAGTTCTCATACAGTGTTTCATGGCATCTGCCAGCTCATATTTTGTTCTTTCGTTGGATTTTGTGATTGCCATAGTTTACTCTCCTCATTTATACAGACCTTTCTGGATAATCACATTTTAACATAAATAAAGTTTGTTCGGAAAATATTTCTATATGAAAAAAAAGTAAACATTCCAAAATTTTTCTAAAATGAGGTTTTATACTTGCCAGACTCCATGTTTTGAAGTATAGTACTCTTCGCTTTGCTGATTCAAAAGAGAAGAGAAGGAGACTACAAAATGACATTTTATCAGGAGTTACAGCTTAGTTCTGCCGGTTCAAAACAGTTGATCAAAAATACGACAGACAAAAAAGAAAAATGGCGTCATATTCTTATCTATAATTTTAAAGTATATCTTGTTATGGCTTTTTGTGTGGCGGTTGTCACATTGTATACAAAACTGACAGGGCAGGAAAACAGCGTTGTAGGAGTAACGGTCCTGTTGGCGCTGCTTGTGCTGAGACAGGCAGATTTTGGCATACGGACGAGTCATGGATTGTTGTCCATTGTGGGAATATTTACGATCATGATGGCTGGCCCGCGACTGGCAAATATGGTATCTCCGGTGGGAGCATTTTTTATAAATTGTGTCTGTATCCTGCTTCTTATGATTTTTGGGTGTCACAATGTCATTATGCATAATCATTCCACGTTTGTGCTCGGGTATCTGCTCTTATATGGATATGATGTGAGTGGCAGAGCTTTTGAGATGCGGGTGATTGGACTTACGGCGGGAATGCTTGTGTGCATGGCGGTTTTTTATAAAAATCAGAAAAACAGACCTTATCGCAGGACATTTAAGGATTTATTCCGGGAATTTGATGTTCGGTCTGCGAGAAACCAATGGTATCTGAAACTGACACTGATCGTCTCAAGTGCAATGCTGATCGTTTCACTGCTTGGACTTCCGAGAGCAATGTGGGCAGGGATCGCATGTATGTCAGTCTGCCTTCCATTTACAGAGGATGGAAAAATGAGGGCGGTGGACAGGGGCGTGTTTAATATGGTCGGATGTGCGTTGTTTTTCATTCTTTATCTGATACTGCCGGAGTCAGGAAGAAGTATGATCGGAATTATTGGTGGAATCGGCGTGGGTTATTCTGCCGGATATAAATGGCAGACGGTTTTTAACACGTTTGGAGCGCTGGCAATTGCAACTTCATTATTCGGACTGCCGATGGCACTGCTGCTTCGGTCTGGAATCAATGTTATTGCGTCTCTTTATACGGTAGTTTGCAATGTCATATATGATAAATTACATGGCAAAAACACAGAAATCGCAGAAAACCTCGTAAAACCATAAAAAACACTGGTATTTTGCAAGAGTGTGTGCTATAATCCTAGAATGACTGCGATAGTCGTAGTACGCCCATTTTTAGGCAGAGCCAGAAAAACCGCGGGTTTATGCGACTTTGGACGTGGCTCGATTAGCGCATTAAGCGTGAAATGTACATGGATATTTTATATATATAAGGAGGAAAATCATTATAATGAGTGTACAGGTTGAAAAATTAGAAAAAAACATGGCAAAACTTACTGTTGAAGTACCAGCAGAAGAAGTAGAAAAAGCTTTACAGGCTGCTTACATGAAAGAGAAGAACAAAATCAGCATCCCTGGTTTCCGTAAAGGTAAAGTTCCAAGAGCTATGATCGAGAAAATGTACGGTGCAGCTGTATTTTATGAAGAAGCAGCAAACATCTTAATTCAGGATAATTATGCAGCAGCTATGGAAGAGAGCAAAGAGGACATCGTTTCCAGACCAACAATCGACATTGTTCAGATCGAATCCGGAAAACCTTTCATCTTCACAGCAGAAGTGGCTGTAAGACCGGAAGTGACACTTGGAAAATACAAAGGTGTTCAGGTAACTAAGATCGATACAACTGTAACAGACGAAGAAGTAGAAGCAGCACTTGAGAAAGAGCAGCAGAAGAACTCCAGAACTGTAACTGTAACAGACAGACCAGTAGCAAACGGTGATACAGCAGTCATCGATTTCGAAGGATTTGTTGACGGTGTTGCATTTGAAGGAGGTAAAGGAGAGAATCATCCATTAGAGATCGGTTCCCACTCTTTCATCGATACATTCGAAGATCAGTTAGTAGGACACAATGCAGGGGATGAAGTAGAAGTTAACGTTACTTTCCCAGAGAAATATCAGGCAGCTGATTTAGCTGGAAAACCAGCCGTATTCAAAGTTAAGATCAACGAGATCAAAACAAAAGAACTTCCAGAGTTAAACGATGAGTTCGCTTCTGAAGTATCTGAGTTTGATACATTAGCTGAGTACAAAGAAGACTTAAGAAAACATCTTGAAGTTGAGAAAGAGAACGAAGCAAAACGTACAAAAGAAGATGAAGCAATCAAGAAGATCATCGACAAATCCACAATGGAGATCCCGGAAGCTATGATCGATACACAGTGTGAGAACATGGTCAATGAGTTTGCACAGAGAATCGCACAGAGTGGTCTTTCCATGGAGCAGTACATGCAGTTCTCCGGTATGACGATCGACGGATTAAAAGAGCAGGTTCGTCCGGAAGCTGAGACACGTATCAAGAGCAGCCTTGTATTAGAGCAGATCGCAAAAGATGAGAATATCGAAGTTTCTGAAGATGAGATCAATGCAGAAATTGAGAAAATGGCAGCTCAGTACGGAATGGAAGCTGACAAGTTAAAAGAGTACTTAGGAGATGCTGAGAAAGAATCCATTAAGAGAGATTTATCTGTGACAAAAGCAGTTGACTTAATTATGGAGAACGTAAAAGAAAGAGCAAAAGCTAAGACAAAGAAAGAAAAAGAAGCTGAGGAAGCTACAGAAGAATAATTTCTGAACAATGTACAGCAAATACGACAGACTGGCTCTTATGAGCCGGTCTGTTTGAGATTTATGACAGATTGCATCTGATGAGAAAAAAGTTCAATATTTTTTGAAAATTCGAACAAGATATTAATTTTTCATAAAACATGTTTTTTTCCTATTCCAACGTCTCTGCATTTGTGGGATAATATTTATCAGTGCAGTGTATGACAGATATATTGCAATAGTGAAAGAAGTGCGGGCCACGGCATAGTGTGATTCCGACTATATTTATGAAAAGGAAAGGGCAGGTAAGAGATATGAGTTTAGTACCTTACGTCATTGAACAGACAAGCAGAGGAGAGCGTAATTACGATATTTACTCCAGATTATTAAAAGATAGAATTATTTTCCTTGGAGAAGAAGTGAATGAGACAACAGCAAGCCTTGTTGTTGCACAGTTACTTTTCTTAGAGTCCGAGGATCCTGGAAAAGACATTCATTTATATATCAATTCCCCAGGTGGAATGGTAACAGCAGGTCTTGCTATTTATGATACGATGCAGTACATCAAATGCGATGTATCTACCATCTGTATCGGTATGGCAGCCAGCATGGGAGCATTTTTACTTGCAGGCGGAGCAAAGGGCAAGAGACTTGCGCTTCCGAATGCAGAGATTATGATCCATCAGCCATCCGGCGGAGCAAAAGGTCAGGCAACGGAGATCCAGATCGCAGCGGAAAACATTTTAAAGACAAAGAAGAAATTAAATGAGATTTTAGCTGCAAACACCGGAAAACCTTATGACGTGATCGCAGCGGACACAGAGAGAGATCATTATATGTCTGCTCAGGAAGCAATGGAATACGGACTGATCGATAATGTGATCACAAGCCGCTAATAAATAGAGACATTGGAGAATAAGAAATGACAGGAAGAAATGACGAGAGACTGCGCTGCTCATTTTGTGGTAAGACTCAGGATCAGGTCCGTAAACTGATCGCGGGACCAAACGGAGCCTATATCTGTGATGAGTGTGTAGACGTTTGCGCCGAGATTATAGACGAAGAGTTGGAGAATGATGAATTTGACGGAAATCTGGAAGAACCTGCGGAGCAGATCAATCTGATCAAGCCGGAGGAGATGAAGGCATTTTTAGATGAGTACGTCATTGGTCAGGATAAGGCGAAGAAAGTTTTGTCCGTTGCAGTTTATAATCATTACAAGAGAATTATGGCAGGATCAGATTCAGATGTAGAATTGCAGAAGAGTAATATTCTTATGCTCGGACCAACCGGTTCCGGTAAAACACTTTTGGCACAGACTTTGGCGAGAGTGTTGAATGTTCCGTTTGCAATCGCAGATGCAACCACACTTACCGAGGCAGGTTATGTGGGTGAAGATGTCGAGAATATCCTTTTGAAACTGATCCAGGCTGCTGATTATGATATTGAGCGTGCACAGCACGGTATCATTTACATTGATGAGATTGACAAGATTACAAAAAAATCTGAGAACGTTTCCATCACAAGAGACGTTTCCGGCGAGGGTGTACAGCAGGCGTTACTTAAGATTTTAGAGGGAACGGTTGCTTCTGTTCCGCCACAGGGTGGAAGAAAACATCCGCAGCAGGAACTGATCCCGATTGATACTACCAATATTTTATTTATCTGTGGTGGTGCTTTTGATGGATTGGAGAAGATCATTGAGACACGTCTCGACCAGAAATCCATTGGATTTAATGCAGAAGTACACGCCAAAGATGAGTACAATGTAGGGGAAGTATTAAAACATGTACTTCCACAGGATTTTGTGAAATTCGGACTCATCCCTGAATTTATCGGTCGTGTGCCGGTAACCGTAACACTGGATATGTTAGATAAGGATGCGATGATCCGTATCTTATGCGAGCCGAAGAATGCACTTGTAAAACAGTACAAAAAGCTGTTTGAATTAGACGGTGTCAGTCTGGAATTTGACAAGGATGCACTCGAAGCAATCGTGGACAAAGCGCTTGAGAGAAAGACCGGAGCGCGTGGTCTTCGTGCAATCATGGAGGCTGTTACATTAGATCTGATGTATCATATTCCATCCGATGAGAGCATTACAAGATGTGAGATCACCAAAGAAGATGTAGAAAAGAATCTTGCAATTGAAGAGAAAGAAGAAAAAGCACTTGTTGAGAAGTTAGAACAGGCTTCTTAAACAAAAGATAACAGCAGGAAAAGCTGTTACAGATAAAGGAATTATAGAAAATGGATACAATGATTATGAAAATGCCTGCAGTTGCCCTTCGCGGAATGGTGATCCTGCCGGGAATGGTAGCCCATTTTGACGTAAGCCGTGCAAAATCCATCAAGGCAGTGGAAGAAGCCATGATGGATGAGCAGAAGATTTTTCTTGTGGCACAGAAAGACGTGGAACAGGAAAATCCTGATATCGAGGACTTATTTAAGATCGGGATCATTGCTGAGGTAAAGCAGGTAATTAAGTTACAAAATAATATTGTACGCATTTTGGTAGAAGGGAAAGAGCGGGCAGAATTGTCCGCTTTTCTTGAAAATCCGGACTATCTGCTTGCGGAGATCATTCGATTTGACGAGGAAGTGGATGACGGACTGCCAGAAGAAGCGAAGGAGGCAATGCTTCGGAGCATTCAGGAGACATTTGGTAAATATGTGGTCGTCAATCCCAAAATGGGAAAAGAGCTGCAACGCCAGTTAAGTGAGATCACAGATCTGGAAAAACTGATGAATCAGCTTGCCAACAGCCTTCCGGTACATTTTGAGGAAAAACAGAAAATCTTAGATGCGGTTTCTATGACCGAACGTTATGAGGTTCTGATGGCACTCTTATTAAAAGAGATCGAGATCACAGCCATCAAGAATGATTTTCAGGCGAAAGTCAAGGCGCATGTGGATAAAAACCAGAAAGAATATCTGCTGAGAGAGCAGATGAAAGTAATCCGTGAGGAGCTTGGCGAAGATAATACGGAATCAGACGCAGATCACTTTATGGATGCTCTGGGTAAGATTAAGGCAGACAAAGAAGTAAAAGAGAAGATCAAAAAAGAGATCGACCGTTTTAAAAATATCAGTTCCAGCTCCTCTGAGAGCGCTGTGGCGAGAGGGTATATTGAAACACTTTTGGAGCTTCCATGGAATAAGACATCCAGAGATAACAAGGATCTGAAGAATGCCGAGCAGATTTTAAATGCGGATCATTACGGTCTGGAAAAAGTAAAAGAGCGTATGTTAGAATTTCTGGCTGTCCGCAATCTCACCAGCAAGGGCGAGAGCCCGATCATCTGTCTGGTCGGACCACCGGGAACCGGTAAAACGAGTATTGCCCGGTCCGTTGCAAAAGCGTTAGATAAAAAATATGTGCGGATCAGTCTCGGTGGTGTGCGGGATGAGGCAGAAATCCGCGGCCACAGAAGAACTTACGTCGGAGCAATGCCGGGACGTATCGTGAACGGACTGCGCAGCGCCGGCGTGAAAAATCCGCTCATGCTGTTAGATGAGATCGATAAGATGAGCAGCGATTACAAGGGGGATACGGCGTCTGCATTGCTGGAAGTGCTTGACGCGGAGCAGAATAAGAAGTTCCGGGATCATTATGTTGAGATACCGATCGATCTTTCAGAAGTGCTGTTTATTGCAACAGCAAACTCTGTGCAAGATATCCCAAGGCCGCTGTTAGACCGTATGGAACTGATCGAAGTGACCAGTTATACAGAGAATGAGAAGCTTCACATTGCCAAAGAGCATTTGCTCGCAAAGCAGATGGAGCGCAATGGGATCAGACCGGAGCAGCTCACCATCACAGACAAAGCGATGGCAAAGATCATCAGTGGTTACACAAGGGAAGCTGGTGTGCGTAATCTTGAACGTAAGCTTGGTGAGATATGCAGAAAAGCAGCAAGACCGCTTTACGAGGGAGAAAAAGAGAAGATTAAAGTTACAGAACAGAATCTTGAAAAGTTCCTCGGCAAAGAGAAATACAGTTTTGATAAGAAAAATGATACGGATGAAGTAGGAATCGTCCGTGGACTTGCATGGACAAGCGTTGGTGGAGATACTTTAGAGATTGAAGTCAACATCATGCCGGGAAAAGGTGAGTTCCAGCTGACCGGACAGCTGGGAGATGTGATGAAGGAATCTGCACAGGCGGGAATCAGCTATATCCGTTCTGTCAGTGAAGAGTATCATATTCCGAAAAAGTTTTTCCAGGAGAATGACATCCATATCCACATCCCGGAGGGTGCAGTGCCGAAGGATGGACCGTCTGCCGGAATCACGATGGCGACAGCCATGTTGTCGGCGATCACGAAGACACCGGTCCGCGCTGATGTCGCAATGACAGGTGAGATCACACTTCGCGGCCGTGTGCTTCCGATCGGTGGACTGAAGGAAAAAACACTGGCAGCCAAAAATGCAGGAATTAAGACCATCTGTGTGCCAAAGAAGAATGAGAAGGATATAGATGAGATTTCACCGGAGATCAAAAAAGGTCTGAAAATCGTGTTTGTGGAGCAGATGAAAGACGTGCTGGATGTGGCGTTTGTAAAGAAGTGAATTAAGAAGAGGAAAAGACAATGGTAATTAGAAGTGTGAATTTGGAGACTGTCTGTGGTATCACAAGTAAAATACCGGACAATCCATTTAATGAAGTGGCATTTGCAGGAAAGTCAAATGTAGGAAAATCATCCATGATCAATGCGCTGTTAAACCGCAAGTCGCTCGCAAGGACGTCGGCGCAGCCGGGAAAGACGCAGACCATCAATTTTTACAATGTCAATGATGCCATGTATTTGGTCGATCTGCCCGGTTATGGATATGCAAAGACCTCTGCCAGCGAGAAGGAAAAATGGGGAAAAATGATCGAGAATTATCTCCATACCTCAAAAAAACTGCAGGCAGTCTTTTTGCTGATCGATATCCGCCATGATCCGTCTGCAAACGATAAAATGATGTATGACTGGATGGTTTATCAGGGATTTACACCGATTATCATTGCCACAAAGCTTGATAAGATCAAACGAAGCCAGATCCAGAAGAATGTAAAAGCAATCCGCGAAGGTCTGAAAGTAAAGCCGGGTACGGTGATCATTCCATTCTCCTCCGAGACGAAGCAGGGAAGGGATGAACTCTGGGAGGTTATCGATTCCTTTGTTCTGCCACAGGAGGAAACTGAGGAAGAAGATAAATAACAGTTCGCAGAATGCCTGCGGCCTGTAATGTAAAAATGACATTGCACTGCAAAATCGTTCATGGTAAAATAATAGTATAAGTGTCAGACAAGACAAAAAGCACCCGGAGATACTTTCCGGGTGTTCTGCGAATATAAAGGTGCATCGGAGGATGGTAGAGATGAAAAAGAAGAAAATTGTGATTGCTCTTGGACATGAAGCATTGGGAACAACACTTCCTGAACAGAAAGAGGCAACGAAACGAACAGCAAAGGCAGTGGCAGATTTTATCCGTGAAGATTATCAGGTTGTGATCACACACAGTAACGGACCACAGATCGGTATGATCCATACTGCTATGAATGAATTTTGTAAATTATATCCGGAATATACTGCAACACCAATGTCTGTATGTTCTGCGATGAGCCAGGGATATATCGGTTACGATTTACAGAATGCGATCCGTGCGGAATTATTGAACAAGGGAATCTATAAACCTGTTTCTACGATCCTTACACAGGTTGTGGTTGATCCATATGACGAGGCGTTTTACAAACCAAGCAAAGTCATTGGACGTGTGCTGACGGAAGAGGAAGCAGAGGCAGAGGAGAAAAAAGGAAATCACGTTGTCAAAACAGAAGGCGGGTACAGACGAATCGTTGCAGCGCCAAAGCCAATGGATATCGTGGAGATCGATGCAATCAAAGCATTGTCCGATGCTGATCAGATCGTAGTTGCCTGTGGAGGCGGCGGCATCCCGGTATTAATGCAGGACAACAACTTAAAGGGTGCCAGTGCTGTTATTGAAAAAGACCTTGCAGCAGGAAAATTGGCAGAACTTCTGGATGCAGACATGCTTGTTATTTTAACAAGTGTTGACAATGTATGCTTAAATTATGGACAGCCGGATGAAAAACCATTATCAACCATGACTGTTGCAGAAGCAAAGAAATACATGGAGCAGGGACAGTTTGGTGAGGGCGATATGCTTCCTAAGATAGAGGCAGCCATCAACTTTATCGGTGACTCTGCGATCAGATCCGTTCTGATCACAAAATTGAACAAAGATGGTTCTAATATTCATGGCGGTATGGGAACCATGATCACAAAATAATGTTTTTAACACAATGTTTACAAAAAGAGCAGGTTTTTTTACAAAAGAAAGCTTGCTTTTTTTATGTTTATTTCGTATAATCTCTCCGTAGATGGAGTCGCCGTACCAAAGAAGAAACTTAAAATTTATTATACATTTTTCACAAGAATACGAATAAAAACGGAGAGAAGAGACTGTATTATTGTGAAAAGTGTATAAGTTTTAAGTTTTGCAGAGATTGGTCCGTCGACTCCGTGCTGATTTAGGGAGATTGTTAAAACTATAACAGAAATCAGGAGAGGCATACGCATTTCGAATGAATAAAAATCAGCAGGAACACTTGAAAAATGAAACCATAAAAAGAAAGGAAGAATTTATGACAAGAAGAACAAAAATTATCTGTACGTTAGGACCATCCACCGACAATGAAGCGGTGATGAGAGCATTGATCGAAGAGGGAATGAACGTTGCACGTTTCAATTTTTCGCATGGACCGCATGATGAGCAGATGGGAAGATTAAAAATGCTTCGCAAACTGCGCAAAGAATTGGGAAAATATGTTGCAGCTTTACTTGATACAAAGGGACCGGAAATCCGTCTCGTAGAATTTGAAAAAGGAAAAACAGAGTTAAAGACAGGCCAGACTTTTACACTGACAACCGATGATATTCTTGGAACAGATGAGCGAGTATCTATTACTTACAAAAATCTTGCAGATGACGTAAAGCCGGGCGATCATATCCTGATCGATGATGGTCTGGTAGGTCTGGAAGTTGTAGAGATCAAACCGGTTGCAAAACCAGTGAATACCAAGGTCAACGCAAGAGATATTGTCTGTAAAGTGTTAAATGACGGTGTGATTTCCAATAAAAAAGGTGTGAACGTTCCAAACGTTGACCTCACGATGCCGTTTATCAGTGAAAAAGATTACGGAGATATCTGTTTTGCGGTAGAAAATGATTATGATTTTATCGCAGCTTCCTTTGTCCGTACCGCAGAGGATGTTATGGAAATCCGCAAAATCCTTGCGGAAAAAGGTGGCGAGGATATTAAGATCATTTCCAAGATCGAGAACATGCAGGGTGTCCGCAATATAGATGACATTATCCGTGTGTCCGACGGTATCATGGTGGCGCGTGGAGACATGGGGGTTGAAATCCCGTTAGAAGATGTTCCGGTTATGCAGAAAATGATCATCAAAAAAGTATGTGAGGCTGGAAAAATCGTTATTACAGCAACTCAGATGTTAGATTCCATGATGAAACATCCAAGACCAACAAGAGCAGAGTCCACAGACGTTGCAAATGCTATTTATGACGGAACGAGTGCGATCATGTTATCCGGAGAGACTGCTGCAGGAATGTATCCGATTGAAGCAGTAAAAACAATGGTTCGAATCGCGACCCGTACAGAGCATGATATCAACTATTTACAGAGGTTCAGACAGCGCAGAACCATGTGTAACCCGGATGTGACAAACGCAATCTCACATGCAACCTGTACGATGGCTGGTGATTTAAGTGCAGCGGCAATCGTGACGGTAACGAAGTCCGGACGTACTGCGAGAATGATCTCCAAATACCGTCCAAACTGCACGATCATTGGTGAGTGCCTGACAGAAAAGGTATGCCGTCAGTTAAACCTTGAGTGGGGTGTAGAACCGATTCTTATCACAGAGGAACAGGATGCAAGCCAGTTGTTTGAAAAGGCAGTTGATGTGGCAGAGGCAGCAGGATTTGTTTCCAAAGGGGAATTAGTTGTTCTGACCGGTGGTGTTCCACTTGGTGTATCCGGTACAACGAACCTCATCAAAGTACAGGTTGCAGGACATATCCTTGTGACAGGAAAAGGATTAAACGGAAAGAAAATTTCCGGAAACCTTTGTGTGTGCCACAGCAATGAAGATTTAAAAAGCTTCAAAGACGGTGATATCATCGTCGCAGCAGACACCACAAATGAAATGATGGCGCAGATGCGTCAGGCTTCCGCACTGATCGTAGAAGCAGAGGGGGCAAACTGTCATGCAGCAATCGCAGGGTTAAGCCTTGATATTCCGGTTCTTATCGCAGCTAAAAATGCATTGGATGTCTTAAAGACCAGTGCATATGTTGAAGTGGACTGCGAGAGCGGGGTTGTAAGTGCGAACTAAACCGGAGTTTCACTTATGAACTGCCGCCTGTAGGTAGTGTTACGGATTTTCGCAGGTTGTGTTATTGCATGCCAACAAAGTGTAAAGAAATATAAAAAATAGAACTGTTTGTTTTCAGGAGCGCTTCCGCTTGTTGTCGC
>ERZ773157.2704-NODE-2704-length-13358-cov-2.782981_pt1 | contig 13358 bp, 7 predicted proteins | sample MGYA00511480_ERZ773157 | MGnify/ENA primary metagenome ERZ773157 (study PRJEB29015, sample SAMEA2737863) | human gut metagenome | biome: human gut; feature: human-associated habitat; material: faeces | place: China | collected 2012 ... | reverse complement strand
GGGTGACGGCATCAGCCAGGCGGATATGATGCAGATGTATGATCAGGTGGAGCGAACGGTGACAGGCATCTCTGCCACTGCCGACACCACGGAGCATAAGAAGGAGGCCACCGTTTCGCTGCTGGCGGATACGAAAAAGGCCATTGAGACGGCATATGCCACGAAGGGAGGGGAGCAGGCATGACGGTTGAAACGCTGCAAATGCTCTCGACGGTGGCCTATGTGTTGGCGGGTATTTTCCTACTGGCGGCCATTGCGATTTTCTTCCTGCTGGATATCCGCAGCGTCATCGGTGACGTAACAGGAGCTACGGCCCGCAAGGCCATCCGGGATATCCGGGCCCAGAACGAGGCCAGCGGCAATAAGGCATATAAGCCCAGCCCCGTAAATGCTGCCCGTGGCAAGCTCACGGCGAAGATATCGCCCTCCGGCAGACTGGAGCCACAAATGGCGGGAATGGGCGGCTCTCCGGGTACGGAGAAACTCTCCACCATGGAGCTGACAGCGGCGGCAGAGGCTACCACCGTGCTCACCGAGACTGCGGCGGAGACGACGGTTCTGCAGCAGCCGGAGGAGGTGGGCGCCACAACGGTCCTGTCGGAAGCGGAGCGAGAGCCTGCCGCCCCGAAGTCGGAGGAGAAGCGCGCATTCCATACGGATGTGGAGATGGGCTTTAGCGCCAGCTCTGAGATCATCGAGTAGTTTTTATCATCCGTCTAGCGGATGACAAAATAAGACACCAAGAAACACCTCAACAGTAAGGAGCAGTGAGAGATGAACGAAGTTAGAATGAAAAAACGCATTCTGTCTGCCGTCCTTGCCTTCCTCATGACCGTCAGTCTTGTGCCGGTCTCTGCGTTTGCAAGCACGGCGACCCATGCGGATGCCTTTACCATCTGCGTGACAGGCGGCGACGAGGATGCCAAGCTGGACGGCGCATCGGTGGATTATACCATCGAGGTGGATGGCACGGAAGGTGCCAGGAACACCGTGACCACCACCGACGGCGAGGCGGTCATTCAGGAGATGACCGACTATGCACAGGACATCGCAGACGGCAAGGCGGTCACATTGGCCTATACCGTATCGGCGGAGGGTTATGACACCGTTTTCGACCGTGTCGCTGTCACGGATGTGACCGGCAATGTGGATGTGAAGCTGACGGTCAAGACCCCTGATACCGTGAATGTGACGGTCACCAAGACCGGCAACGGATTAGTCCGGATCAACGATCAGGAGACGGAGACGTCCACCGTGGAGAAGGGCGGCGATGTGAAGCTGGAGCTGATCCCGGCCAAGGGCGCCTATATTCAGGAGCTTACGGTGAAGGGTGAGCCCCGGACAGTGAAGAAGGGCGAGACGTTTCAGGAGACGCTGACCGCCGACGAGGATATCACCGTCAGCGTGACCTTCGTGCAGGAGTACACCGTCACTGTCACCGCCGACAAGGGCGGCAATGTGCTGCTGGACGGCGAAGCGGTCACGGAAAAGACCTACAAAGAGGGGACTGAGGTCGAGCTGTCTGTTGCGGCGGACGATGACTATCAGATCGAATCCATCGCCATCGACGGTACGCAGGAGGATATTGCAGATACTGCCAGCTTTACAAAGAAGCTGACGGTGGATAAGGACACGACGATCGCCGTGAAGTTCATAAGAGTGTACACCGTTACCGTCACCTACGACAGCCAGCACGGAACGGTGGAAACCGACCCCGCAGCGCAGGGCGGCGAGGTGGAAGCAGTCCTCGTGAAGCAGGGCGGCACCCTGACGATAAAGGCCACTCCCAACGAAAACTACCGTGTCAGCGAGGTGGAGATCGACGGCAAAGCGGAAAGCTTTGATGACAATCGATATGTAAAGGATACTCCCTTCACACGGGATATCAAGAACATTACTGCGCCCCACACCATCAAGATCACCTTTGCTCCCACGCTGCAGACCATCACGGTGATCTCCGGCGAGCAAGGCGAGGTGAAGGTGGAGGGTCCGGAGAAGGTGAACTATAACGGCAGCGTCGACCTCACCATCACGCCGAAGGACGGCTATATCATCGACACCATCACGGTAGACGAAGCCGATGTGAAGGCCAACGTGAGAAGAGCGGCGGAGAAGTCGTATAAGCTGCTTCTGACGGAAGTCCAACGGGATACGAAGGTGACCGTCACCTTTACGGCGTGCCCCCAGATCAACACCAGTGACCTCACTGCGCTGGATGGCATCACTTGGAACTCCGACAATGCCATCCGCCGGGATGGCGCCACCTTCGTCTTTGCAAACAATGCAGCGGTCCAGTTTTCTGCTGCCGCCGATGAGACTGGCAGCGAGACCGGGATCAAGGGCATCCAGCTGATTTTTGCCGACGGAACGACCTCCGGCGGCTACGATGCGAAGACCGCCTCCTTTACGCAGCCGGCGGCCATTCAGGAAACCAAGACCATTCAGGCCATCCGGGTGTTCTACGGCGAGACGGAGATCCGTGTGGCACAGCTGGCAGACAAGAAGCTGGAGGGCCTGAAGATCGTCGTGGATAAGAAGGCCCCCAAGCTGGGGCTGGCGCTCGAGGCGGCCAACACCAACGGCTACTACAACAAGAACTTCACCGCCACGGTGAATGGCATCAACGACCCGGACGACTACTCCGGCATCCAGTCCGTGGAGTATTGGGTGGTAAAGGACCGCACCGAGACGGAGCAGGGGACCGAGACCCAGCGGGAGATGCTCTATACCTACACGAAGGGCGGCGATATCCTGCAGGAGCTGAAGGAGCTCTCCTTCACCGTGGATGCCGGGAAGAACAACAGCGACAACGTTGTGATCTATGTGCAGGTCACTGACCGGGCCGGCAATGTGTCCAAGCCAGAGGAGAAGGCAGTGAAGATCAACTCTACGTCTCCTACCATCGAGATCGAGTTCGGAAAGGGAAAACCTGTCAAGGAAAAACCTGTCAATGTGGTGGAGGAGAACGGCACTGAGCGTGGCTACTACAAAGCTGCCCGCACCGCCACTGTGACCATCACCGACAGAGCCAGCACACTGGATCTCGATGCGGTCACGTTCGATATCAAGGATACAGTGGGCAACGACGTGCGCAGCAAGGTCAAGATTACCGATTGGAGTAATGCTGTTGACCCGGAGACGAAGCTTCCTGACCCGGATAAAGCTTTCTGTGAAGTGACCTTCTCTGAGGATGCCAATTACATCTGGTCCATCTCCTACACCAACAAGGCCGGTCTGTCCGCCCTTGCTGACAAGGACCAGAAGAAGAGCGTAAACGCCACCACCATTGGTGAGACCCCCTACTGCTTCACCGTGGATACGAAAGCCCCCACCGGTACCATCACCGCCAACACCTATGTGGTGGGAGGAAAGGACCCCACTTCTTCCCCTGTATGGACAGCGCTGATCGGCAGCGAGAACCTGACCTTTGGCGTTTGGGCCAATGATAAGATCGTCATTACCCATAACGAATGGGACGAGACCTCTCCCATCAAGAGCAAGGAATACTTTGTCCAGAAATTCCAGACCGACAGTGAAGGGAAGAAGGCGCTGACAGTCAAGGAGCTGGCGCAGCAGAAGTGGACCGATATAGGCAAAACCACGGAATTTACACCCAACCAGCAGCTTGTGGTCTATCTGAAGATCACGGATATGGCCGGCCATGTCACCTACCTCAGCACCAACGGTCTGGTGGTGGACAACGAGAGACCTCACGAGGAGTTTACGGCCCCGGAAATCGTAAAGGAGTCCGGCCTGACCAACAACAAGATTTATAACGGCGATGTGCCGGTGGTGGTGTCGGCAAACGATCCCGTGGAAAACGGCGTGTATTCCGGCCTGAAGCAGGTGACCTATACGGTCTATAACGGGACGGTCTATAACGAGGAAGATGTGACCCAGCGGGGCGTGCTCTATAGCTGGGACGGCAAAGTCCCCCCCTGCCAGTCCAAGGAGAAAATGCGCTTTACTGTGGATGCAAAGAAGAACAACAGCAACGATGTCCACATCCTGCTGACCGCCGAGGACAACGCAGGCAATGTCACGTCCATGGAGTATTCCATCAAGATCGATATCACGAAGCCTATCATCAATATCGAATATGACAACAATGCGGCGGACAGCGGCACCTTCTTCCGGGAGAGCCGCCGGGCCAACGTCACGGTGAAAGAGCGCAACTTCGACGACAGCCTGGTGAACATCACCCTCCGGGCCACCAATGACGGCGCAGATATTGCGTTGCCCACGGTCAGCGGCTGGACCTCCAGCGGCGACCTCCATACGGCCACCATCGAATACACCGCCGAGGGGGACTACACCTTCGACATCGACGTGACGGATAAGGCGGGCAACACCTCCGCCGACTTCACGGAGCAGACCTTCTATGTGGATACGACGGCTCCCACGCTGGAGATCACCGGCGTAGCCGACCGCTCCGCCAACAACGGCGACATCATCCCGGTAGTGTCCTATTCCGATACCAACTACGATGATGCACAGGTGAGCATCACCCTCACCGGCGCCATGCGCAAGGGCGTTGCGCTGGACGGCTCCTATGCCGACCAGCACAACGGCAAGGTCTTTACCTTCAAGAATTTCGCCAAGGAGAAGGAAGTAGACGATATCTACACGCTGGCGGCCACCCTGACGGATAAGGCGGGCAACACCACGGAAAAGACCATTTTGTTCTCCGTCAACCGCTTCGGCTCCACCTATGCCCTCAGCGCCGCCACGGAGCAGCTCAACGGCTCCTACGTCCAGACGCCGCAGGATGTGGTGGTGACGGAGACCAACCCCGACGCCCTCCAGAACATCCGCATCACGCTCTTCAAGAACAATCAGACCATCATCCTGCAGGAGGGTACGGACTACCGCATCGAGGTGCGGGGCGGCAATGGTCAGTGGTATGAGTACATCTACACCGTGCTGGCCAAGAACTTTGCCGATGACGGCGTCTATCGCCTGACCTTCTACTCCGAGGATGCTGCGGGCAACATAGCGGAAAACACGCTGGACACCAAGAAGCAGGAGATCGGCTTCGGCGTGGATAAGACCAAGCCCAACATGGTCGTGACCAATCTGGAGAGCGATACCACCTATCCTCTGGAGAACCTCACGGTGAGCCTGTCCGCCGGAGATAACCTGCTGCTTCAGTCCGTGGTGGTGTATCTGGACGATTACAGCAAGGCCTACAAGACGTGGACAGCAGAAGAGATCGCCGCCATCGTGGCGGACCAGGGCGAGTTCACCTTCGATATTCCGGGCGATTCCACCGGAGCGCATCAGGTGAAGATCGTCTGCACCGACGCCGCCGGCAACGAGCAGACGGAGGAGATCACCAACTTCTACGTCACCACGAACCTGTTCGTGCGCTACTACAACAATAAGCCGCTGTTCTTCGGCTCCATTGCCGCTGTGGTAGTGATCGCCGGTGTGGTGATCGCTCTGGCCGCCGGCAAGAAAAAGAAGAACGACAAAGAGAAGTAAGACCTGACCCGGCATAAGCCGACATCAAAGCCTCCGGCCCCAGCCGGAGGCTTTGATGGTTTCGGATGATAAGGAGGAAGAAAAATGCCAGAGAATTTGATCGAGCACTTTGAGGACACGCTGCGCCGCTGCGAAAGCGGAGCACTGCGGGACGCTACCCGTCAGGCCATGGAGGGAACCAAGGTCTACCGTGAGGATTTCAGGGCCCAACAGCCGCTCATGCCCCGGTATGAGCGGCGCATCACGGTGGAGGATACCACCACCTTTGCGGCGGCTGCCCGCTTCGGGAATCAATACGGCGTGGCTGTGCTGAACTTTGCCAATCCGGAGGTCCCCGGCGGTGGCGTGAAAAACGGTGCCACGGCGCAGGAGGAGTGCCTCTGCCGCTGCAGCAATCTCTATCCGTGTCTGGCCAATACACCCGGCGTATATGATGACTTCTATCAGTATCACTATGAGCACGGCCGGTATCTCTACTCCGACCGCCTGATCTACACCAAGGGTGTGACCGTATTCAAAAACGAGGATCTGAGCCTGAAGGAGCGGAACCAGTGGTTTCGTGTGGATGTGATCACCTGCGCTGCACCCATCCTATTCATGCTGCCGCATACGAATTCCGCCGTGCTGGGGGATCTGTTCCGTTCCCGTATCCGCAACATCTTCAATGCCGCCATAGATAACGACATTCGGGTGCTGATCTTAGGTGCCTTCGGCTGCGGAGCCTTCAAGAATCCGCCGGAGATCGTGGCGCAGGCCTTTCGGGATGTTCTGCTGGAGGAGCACTACGATACCTGCTTCACAGATATCGTCTTTGCCATCAAAAGCAGCAACGGCAACGATCCCTTTAAGCCGTGTCCGAACCTGATGGCCTTCCAGCTCGCCTTTGACGGTCTCTCTACCGAGGCTGCCAAGCTCCGCTTTTCCGGCCCCATGTGGCTGGTGGACGATGCGCCTACCCCGGAGAAAATACGGCAGGAGGAGCTTTCCCAGTGGAAAACGACAAACCTCTATCGAGGCAAACAATTTTCCGTCTTGGGAGACTCTGTCAGCACACTGGAAAACTATAATCCGCCGGATCACAGCGTCTTCTACAAAGGCGACGTCTGCAGCCAGACGGGGGTCTATACCATGGCGGATACATGGTGGGGGCAGGTCATCGACTTCTTCGGCGGTGAACTGCTGGTCAATGACTCCTGGTCCGGCAGTCGGGTGACAAAGCTGCCGGGGCAGCATGAGCTGTTCCCCTCCGGGTGCAGCGATCAGCGGACCAGCCATCTGCATATGCGGGGTGTCCGGCCGGATGTGATTTTGGTCTATCTCGGCACCAATGACTGGGCGAACGCCGTCCGGCCCATGGAGGACAGCGGAGTGTCCGACGAGTGGTATTCTGTGTTCGAGACGGCCTACCGGCGAATGCTGCAAAAGCTGCGGGTCAATTATCCGGATGCCGAGCTCTGGTGCTGCACACTCTGCTCCACTTATATGAGTACCGATCCGGCCTTTGCGTTTCCGGAGAGCGTAGGCGGTATCTCCATCGAGGTATATAACGATATCATCCGCCGCACGGCAGTGCTGGAGGGCGGCAGGCTCATCGATCTGTATGCCTATCACCTGCCCTATGATGCCATCGACGGCTCTCATCCCACCAGGACCGGCATGGAGCGGCTCGCAAAGCTTGTCTTGCGTGAGATGCTGGGCAAAGAGGCCGATGCAATTCTCGATTGCAGGGATGGACAGCATGAATACATGGCTTTTGAAGAAGGTACCGATGAAACCAGATACGTATGCAGATGCTGCGGAAAGTTGCTGACCGTAAAAAACTGGAAGCTGTTGACGCAGAAGGAGCGCCGACCCATACTGGATGACTCGGAATATGTGATGCTGCCGCCGGATACCACGGTGGTCCTGTATTCCGATGTACTCCCCCTTACGATCCCAAGCACTGGTGAAAAGCTGCGGATCAAAAAGCCGATGGTAACGGTAGGCAGAGCGCCTGACAGTGACGTCCGCCTGAGCGCACGGACCGTGGCACGGAGGCAGGCGGCCTTTTTCTATGAGCAGGAAATTTGGTTTGTGCGAGACAATTTTTCTACCAATGGTACGTGGATAAACGGACGTAAGCTCATACCGGGAAAGAAGTATCAGCTTGCGGCCTATGATGAGATCGCTTTTGCAAGGACTGAGAAGGTCATATTTGACCTGCGGAATGAGTCGTACACACCTCCCCGGCAGGAAACGCCGCCGAGTCCAATGGGCGATTTTGCAGGGGAAAAGCGGATAGGGGAGTATGAGATCATCCGGACACTTGCCCCGTTGAGCGTAAAGGACGTTTATTTGGCGAAAAGCTCCCGTACGGATAAGCTTGTGGTGCTGAAGCCTTGCCGAAAGGATGATCGTCCCGCCCAAAAGGCCATCCGTGAGCTGCTCCTGAAGGAAGCTGACCTCCTCCGGCAGCTGGATCACCCGGCCATTCCAAAGCTGGTAGAGGTTCTGGAGGATGAGGAGACCCTCTGCGTGGTCCGGGAATATTTTGATGGCGAGACACTAGAGAGCGTCATGGCCAGAGAAGGGACTCAGGATCTGATCCAAGTGGTGGATTGGGCATGGCAGCTATGCGATGTGCTGCGCTATCTGCATGAGAGAAATTATGTCTACCGTGACATGAAGCCGGGAAATATCCTGCTGCGGCCCGATGGCCGTCTTGCACTGATCGATTTCGGCACGATGCGTGTCTATAAACCCGGCAAAGCGGGGGATACCGTCTGTCTGGGTACATGGGGCTATGCCGCCCCGGAGCAGTTCGGCGGTATGGGACAGACCGATGCCCGGACAGATATCTACGGTCTGGGGGCCACGCTCTATTATTTGGCGACCGGCTGTAACCCCGGCGTGCCGCCCTATGAGATAGGCTGCATCCATGCAATGCATATCGACGGCTTCCCGCATCAGTTGGGTGACTTGATCCAAAAGTGTGTGCAGCCCGACCCGGTGAGGCGCTTCCAATCCTGCCGGGAGCTGATGGAGGCACTGGAGGATGCCTCCTTCGACGTTACCACCAATCAGGAGAAGTTGGCTCAGTGGAAGCGGATCCTGCGCCGGGAGGAGCAGAGCTGAAGCTCCCGCTCCCTGTAAAGTAAATCCCTGTTCCTTATCCCCCTCCGGCCCCGGCCGGAGGGGGCTTTTTTTCCCGTCAATCCCGCCGATTCGTGAAAATGTCAGACACGCCCCTACGTTTTTATTGCAATTCTCCGAAAATAATTATATAATGTGAAATACCTATTGGTATGCGAATGGGAAAGGTCTGCAATATGGAAAAGATCCTGTCTGTATTGGAAAATATCAAAGGATACCTGCCTCTGATCCGTCTGGCGGACCTGCTGGACGTGGCCATCGTGGCGTATCTGGTATATAAGCTGCTGTCGCTGGTGAAGAGTACACGGGCCGCCAACATCCTGAAGGGTGTGGCCATCTTTCTGGCGGCGCTGTGGCTGTCCTCGAAGCTGAACCTGCGGGTGGTGAATTACATCCTCAGCCACATGGTGGAGTGGGGCGTGCTGGCCCTGATCATCGTGTTCCAGCCGGAGATTCGCCGGATCTTGGAGCAGCTGGGCAGCAAGAACATCCGTCTGCTGCGGACGCTGGCACCGGAGAAGGAGCTGCCGGAGCTGGAGCGGGCCATCGACCAGACGGTGCTGGCTTGCACGGAGATGTCCCGCACCCGCACGGGTGTGCTGATCGTCTTCGAGCGGAAGATCTTGCTGGACGACGTGGTGCGCTCCGGTACCACGCTGGATGCCTCCGTCTCCAGTGAACTGCTGAAGAACATCTTTTTTGTCAAGGCGCCCATGCACGACGGCGCCGTCATCATCCGCAACGGGCGGATCCTGGGGGCGGGCTGTATGCTGCCCCTGTCTAAGAATGTGAACCTCAGCCGGGATCTGGGGATGCGCCACCGGGCGGGCATCGGCATGAGCGAGAATTCCGATGCCGTGGTGGTCATCGTCTCAGAGGAGACGGGATCTATCTCCGTGGCTATCGGCGGGATGCTGAAGCGCCATCTGCAGGCGGAGACCCTGTCCCAGCTGCTGCATAACGAGCTGATGCCCCAGCAGGAGGAGACGGACAAGGCCCGCTTCCCGCTGCGGGAACTGCTTCGGACCCGGAGAAAGGGGGCGCAGAACGATGAAGAAGAATGATGCCAGCCGTAAGGCGCTGCGGATCATCGGTTCCATTCTGGTGGCGATCGCTCTGTGGATCTATGTGGATACCGTCACCTCGCCGGAGGTGACGCTGAAGGTGAAAAATGTGCCGGTGGAATTCTCCGGCGAGGATACCACACTGGCAGATCGTGGCCTGATGCTGCTGTCGGGCTATGATACCACCGTGGATCTGGTCATCAAGGGTCCCCGGAACGAGCTGCGTAAGCTGGACCGCAGCAAGATTCGGATCGTGGCCAATACCAGCAATATCAAGGAGGCCGGCAGCCAGACCCTGACCTACGAGGTGGTGTTTCCGGATAACATCCGCAGAGGGAAGCTGACGGTGGATTCTGCCAGCATTTACAGCATCACCGTTACCGTGGGCGAGTTGGACAGCAAGGAAGTACCCATTCAGTGCGAAATTGTGGGCAGCGTGGCTGACGGCTTTATGGCCGGGGAGCTGACGCTGGATCCGGAGGTGCTGCTGCTGCGTGGCCAGCGGGACGACCTGCTGAATGTCAGCTACGCCAAGGTGCGGCTGGATATCACCGGAGCTGACAAGACGGTGGTGCAGGCGCTGGAATTTGAGCTGTACGACCACAACGATGTGAAGATCGAGAACAGCGCCATCCGCAGCAGTGAAAAGCTCATCGGCGCCACCATGCCGGTGTCGACGGTGAAGGAGGTGCCTCTGCGGGTGAACTTTGTGGAGGCCGTGGGGGCCACCATGGAGACAGTGGACTACACCATCTCTCCCGCCACGGTGAAGCTGGTGGGCGAGAAGGCCCGACTGGATGAGATCGACAGCATCGTGCTGGATACCCTGTATGTGCAGGATCTGGAGGATTCCCAGAGCCTGACCTATACCATCCCCGTGCCGGAGGATGTGACCATTGCCGACGGCGTGGACACCGCCACCGTGACGGTGGTGGTCCGTGGCGTCACGGAGCGGACGCTGACCGTTTCCCGGTTCACCTTTGAGAATGTGCCGGAGGGCATGACCGCCACGGCAGAGACGGAGTCGCTGAACGTGCGGCTGCGGGGCCTGACAGCGGAGGTGAACGCCCTGACGGCGGAGAACGTCCACATCGTGGCAGACCTGTCCGGACTCACCGGCGCAGGGGTCCATACGGTGCCGGTGACCATCCGCATCGAGGGCTACGAGAATATCGGTATCAAGGGCTCGTATCAGATGGTGGTGGATCTGTCGGTGACTCCGGATGAACCGGGGCAGCCGTAGACATAGCAAGAGAGGTGTAAGCGACCATGACACAGATCGCAACGGTTGAAAAGATATTGCCCGGCGGCTTCGTGGAGATATCCGTCCCCCGAAAGTCTGCCTGCGGCCACGACTGTGAGGAATGCGCCGGCTGCGGCATGACCGGTGCCGCCATCCACGCACGGGCCAAGGACCCTGTGGGGGTCCGGCCGGGGCAGAAGGTGGTGGTGGAGAGCGCTACCCGGAAGATATTGGGCGTAGTAGCCCTGGTGTATCTGCTGCCGGTGGTGGGCTTCCTGCTGGGCTACTTCCTGTCGGAGGGACTGGCGGAGGGCGTCCGCTACGCCATCGCCATCGGCGCAGCGGCGCTGGCCTTCCTGCCCAGCGTGGCCTATGACCGCCACGCCAAAAAGACGGAGGCCCTGACCTACACGGTGGTGCGGGAGTTCTGATGTTCGGCTATGTGCGTCCTGCGGCGGATCGGCTGACTCAGGAGCAGACAGACCTGTTCCGCAGCGCCTACTGCGGCCTGTGCCGCACGCTGGGACGGCGGTACGGCCTGCCGGCCCGGATGATTTTGAACTACGATCTGGCCTTTCTGGCCATTCTGCTGGCCGGCGGCAGCGGCTTTTCCTGCGCTCGCCATCGCTGCCCGGTGCATCCCATCCGGGGCTGCCCCTGCGGGGAAGAAAACCCGGCGCTGGATGCGGCGGCGGATCTCAGCGTCATCCTGACCTGGTGGCAGCTGCGTGACGGCGTGACGGATCACGGCTTCTTCGGGGGCCTGAAATACCGGCTGGCCGCCCTGTTTGTCCGCCGCAGCTATCGCAAGGCCGCCCGCCTGCGGCCGGATTTTGACCGGCTGGTGCAGGGCTGCCTGGGAGAACTGACGGCGCTGGAGCGGGAGAACTGTCCCTCCATTGACCGTCCGGCGGATACCTTCGCCCGGCTGCTGGCCGGTGCGGCAGAGGAGGAGCCGGATCCTGTCCGGCGGCGGGTGCTGGCGCAGCTGCTGTACCATCTGGGCCGCTGGATATACCTGACGGACGCAGCGGACGATCTGGCCAAGGACCAGCGCAGCGGCAGCTACAATCCGCTGCCCCTGCGATTTTCGGTGCAGGAGGGCAAGCTGACGGAGGAGAGCCGTCAGGAGCTGGCCCAGACCATGGATCGGTCCGTGGAGCGGATGGCGGCGGCCTTCGAGCTGTTGGAGTGCGGCGTATGGCAGCCGGTCATTGAAAGTGTGGTATATGCGGGGCTGTATCAGGTGGGAAACGCCGTTTTGAACGGCACCTTCCATCAGCGGCCCCGGAGAGAGAAATACCCTGAACGAAAGGCAGGACACGGCGATGCGTGATCCCTATCAGGTGCTGGGTGTCCCCAGCACCGCCACAGACGAGGAAGTCAAAAAAGCCTATCGGAATCTGGCCAAAAAGTACCATCCCGATAACTATCACGACGATCCCCTGGCCGATCTGGCACAGGAGAAGATGAAGGAGATCAACGAGGCCTACGAGGAGATCCAGAACCAGCGCAAGCGCGGCGCCTCCGGCAATGGCTACGGAGCCTACGGCGGCAGCTATGGTGGCTCCTACGGCGGCTACGGTGCCGGCGGCTACGGCGGCAGCTATGACCCCGCCATCCAGCGCATCCGTCTGGCCATCCGTCAGGGGAACCTGAATCTGGCGGAGGAGCTGCTCAACGCCCGCAGCGACCATAACGCCGAGTGGAACTTCCTGAAGGGAGCCATATGCTTCAAACGGGGCTGGCTGGATGAGGCCAAGCGCTATTATGAGACGGCGGTGCAGATGGACCCCGGCAACCCGGAGTACCAGCAGGCACTGGCTATGGCGGAGGGTCGCTCCGCCGGCTACCGCCCCGCCGGATACAGCCGTGTTACCACCGGTGGCTGCGACGATCCCTGCACCCGCCTGTGCGGTACCATGCTGTGCTGCAATCTGCTGGGCGGCGGTGGCTATTTCTGTTGTATATAAACGGGGACCCCCATCCCCTTTGAAGGAGGATAAAGCTGTGGTCAAGAGCATGACCGGCTATGGCCGGGCGAGAGAAACAAGAAACAAGCGGGATATCACCGTGGAGGTGCGTTCCGTCAACAACCGGTATCTGGACTGTACTGTGAAGCTGCCCAGAGCCTATGTATTCGCTGAGGATGCCATCAAGGGCCGTGTCCAGAAGGCGGTGTCACGGGGCAAGGTGGACGTGTTCGTCACCATCGACTCCTCCGCTGCGGACGTGTCCGTGGTGAAGGTGAACGAGCCACTGGCCCGCAGCTACTATGAGGCACTGCTGCGGCTAAAAGAGACCTTCGGCCTGTCGGGGGAGGTCACCCCGGTGGAGCTGTCCCGCTGCCCGGACGTCCTCTCCGTCACCAAGGCGGAGGAGGATCTGGAGACGCTGGCGGAGGGCATCTGTCAGGGGACGGATGCGGCGCTGGC
>ERZ773157.2697-NODE-2697-length-13389-cov-7.949378_pt1 | contig 13389 bp, 9 predicted proteins | sample MGYA00511480_ERZ773157 | MGnify/ENA primary metagenome ERZ773157 (study PRJEB29015, sample SAMEA2737863) | human gut metagenome | biome: human gut; feature: human-associated habitat; material: faeces | place: China | collected 2012 ... | reverse complement strand
ATCTCGTTGATGCCGGCGGCCAGCCTGTAGAAAAAGTCCGTTTAGGCATCATACCAAGACGGACTTTTTCATTTCAAACGGAAAAATATCAGCGCGGAAAGAAAATCCATGGAGAAAATTTCTCTCCGCCTCTTCCCCGGAGAGGGATTTTTCCGTTTCCATATTTTCTACTCTTTTACGAGAAAAAGGCCCACCCGTAGGTGACCTTTTTCGACAGGCTGAGAGGAGTGCATTAGGCACTCCTCTATCTTTTGTTCATATTTTGCGCTGCGCGTGGCGATAGAATCTGTTGCAACTGCGCAACTGACTTGCGCAAACTAACTGTGCAGAATATCCAAAAAAGATAAAAATTGTGCAAAACCGCCGGAATAAAGAAAAATGTACAGCGTTTAACACGAAAAATGTAGTAACAAATTTACTAAATTCAACATTGTGAACTCTTACACAGTGACGAAAAATGAAATGCAACGCACATAAATCTTGAAATTTACAGTAAAAAGTGTTATAACATTACCAGAAATTTATGTATGCGCAACCGATAAAAGTGAGCAAGGCAAGAAGTCGCACCGTGACCGAAAAGCCGCGTTGCTTTGACAGTTTTCGACACACCGATTGCCTATAATGAAATTTGATAGCTAAACATGCCCGAAAGTGGTTCTTTCCGGCAAAAAACAGGGAGGTAGTAACCGATGAAAAAGAAAACGCTAGCCGCTGCGTCGCTGCTTTTGGCGCTGCTGATGCCGCTTGGCGCCACCCCGCTGGCGGTGTATGCCGACGAGGCACAGACCGGGGGGGGGTCCACCGTGAGTGAGGGCTCCGAGGGGACGGGCGAAACGAATGAGGCCCCCGAGGGGACGGGCGAAACGAATAAGGCCCCCGAGGGGACGGGCGAGACGAATGAGGCCCCCGAGGGGACGGGCGAAACGAATGAGGCCCCCGAGGGGACGGGCGAAACGGAGTCGCTTAAAAATGGGGAGATTCGCGTCCAGACGAGTAAAGGCCCCAAAATTTATTCTGCTGACAGCTTTAGAGAAGCTATGAAGGAAGCCCAGGACGGTTCTACCATTGAACTAGGCGCGGGCACCTATAGCCTTTATAAATCTAGTGATGATATGTCACAAACAGAACAGGACGCTTGGAAAGCGCTGATGAAGGGAAAGACTTTTACTTTCGTCGGTCAAAACCCCGAAGAAACATCTTGGCGTATCGGTGCAGCAGTATATCCGAATAAGCCCGGCGAGTATAACAGTGATTATAGCTTTGAGGGCTCTAAAAGCATCACATTCAAGAATATGAAGCTTTTTGTCCCTTACGAGAAAGACTATCTTGGCTTCTCGCATACAAACGATACTCTTGTTGAGAATTGTGTTATCGAAGGCAGAACGCAATATTGGGGCTATAATTCTGCTATTTTTAGGAACACCAAATTTGTATGTGCAAAAGGTGACTACGCCTATGCTCTTTGGACCTATAGTTCCGCTACAGAAACATTCGACCATTGCACATTCGATGCTTCTGCTAACCCCGACGTGGGCAAAATTATCTATGTACACAACGACGGAGCCGATAAAACTTTTACCATTAACTTCAATGATTGTACGGTAATAAGCAAGGGCGCTGCCAAGCAAGTATTGTACATTAAGGACGTTACCGACTACGGTGACAAGCCAGAAAAGTTTATCATCAACATTTCTGGCAACAATATCATTAACGGCGATGTTCCTGTTGATAGCATCACTTGTTCCCGTCTGTTCGGTTTCGGTGGTAAAGAAGGGAACAACAAAGGCAATACCGTCGTCAAAATCGAAGGAAAGACTGTGTGGGAAAATGGTGTTCGCACTGTTGGCCACAACGGCAACAACTTTGAGGGCACTTACGACAACGGCACCGGTAGCGGCAGAGACAACCGGTATACCGATGGTTACAAAGACGGCCAAGTCTATAAGGTTTATGGTGACTGGTCGGACTGGACGGAAGATGCCAGTGTCCCGCACCTCTTCCACCGCACAAGAACTGTCAACGAGAAATGTCACTATTGCTCCTATGACGAACCTTTGGACGATGAAACCGAAACCGAAAATGCGTACCTGCTCCATTATGACCTGAACGGCGGCACGGGTGCCGAAAGTGCCGACTACAGCGACCACTACTATTTTAAGCCGAAAGGTGGCAACACCGCTACCATTGCTGCCGACCCCAGCCGTGCCGGGTATCAGTTTGCCGGTTGGCAGGATGCAGCCGGCAACCAGTACGCTGCGGGCGATACTGTGACCGTTGACCGCGATATTACCCTCACCGCCCAGTGGAACAAGCTGGTAACGGTCAGCTTTGATTTGTGCGGGCATGGCGGGGCCAATATTTCCAGCCAGACCTTTGTAAGCGGCAACAAGGCCAGCGAGCCGACCGCCCCCAAAGAGGACGGCTGGGTGTTCGGCGGCTGGTATACCGAGAAGGGCTGCCAGTACCGCTTCAGCTTTGACAGCGCTGTTACCAGCGATATCACCCTGTACGCCAAGTGGGACCGCGTGACCACCGTTGTTTCTACACCGGTCGCTACGCCCGCGCCCTCCCCCGCACCGGCTGCGGCTGCCACCAAGACCGCGACCGTAAAGAACGCCGCTATTCCCCAGACGAGCGACGCGTTCCCGATGGAAGGGATGCTGGCCCTGCTGGCCGTCGGCGCGGTTGGCTTTGGCGCGGCGGGCTGGCTGCGTAAAAAGCACCACTAAGCCTACCATTCGCTTTCCCATATAAATGCCTGCCCTGTGTGGATGTACTCCCGCAGGGCAGGCATTTTTTACAGGTTGTTCACCATTCTTTCATGTTTTGCGGCGGACGGTGTGCTATAATCTGACCGCCGGCATCTCGTTGATGCCGGCGGCTTTTTTATTTCCTCACCCGGTATTCCCTCGGTGTCAGGCCATATCTTTTTTTAAATAACCTGTTAAAATACGACAAATTGTCAAACCCGCACTGCTCGGCAATCGCTAGTATCGTGTCATTGCTGCTGCGCAGGGCGTCGGCGGCGGCGTTCAGGCGGTGCTCGTTCAGGTATTCGGTAAAGCCCTGGCCGGTCATTTTCTTGAACCACCGCATAAAATGGCTGGGGCTGCACCCGCAGGCTGCCGCTGCGTCGGTCACGTGCAGTGCGCCCGCGTACTGCTCGTTCACCAGCTGTACCACGGTTTTCAAACGTCGGGTGTCGGGGGTATCGGCAGGGGGCAGGTCGCCGCTGCGGCCCACCAGCGCCGCCAAAAACAACAGCAGTTCGCCCTTTATACACAGCTCATAGCCAACATCCTTTAACTTGTTGAACTCCTCTGCCGCGTGCAGACAGTTTACGGCCCAGGTATAGCCCCAGTCGTTGGGGGCCAGCCGCATGGGCAGCGCCAGGCGGCCGCTTTGCAGGGGCAGCAGGTATTTTTCAGCGCACAGGTCGCCCGCACCGCCCAGCAGTTCCAAATCAAAGATGATGTTCTCATATTCCATCACCTCGCCCGGCAGCTGGCGCAGCGCGTGCAGCACGCCGGGGGCAAACACATAGACATCGCCCGCCTCGGCGGTGTAGGTCGTCAGGCCCGCCTGCACGACGCCGCGCCCTTTTTTGACAAATACCAGTTCCATGCTGTCCTGCCAGTGCAGCGCCACCTGGGGAAAATCCTGTGGGATCGTGCAGGGATAGATGTTGAAAGGGAACCACGCGGCCCCGTGTTGCTTTGTTTCGCGCAAGGTTTTCTGATTTGGCATGATTTTCACCTCGTTGATAGTATTGTACCACTATTGGCCATTATTTTGCAAGCATCATGCGCGTTTTGTGTGGTATAACCTAGGTGTAGTCAAGAAACATACCTATTGGCCCAAAAGTTCCGGGTCAAGGCAAGGCTCAACCCTTCCGCCCCTGCCAGGGGAGGCAAGTATATGAGGAGGTAACTCTCATGAATATGACCACTGTGATCGAAGCCAAAACCAACAAGCCGCTGGCATCCTGCACTGACCAGGAAATCTACCTCGCCCTGCTGGACATCGTCCGAGAGCAGAGCGCCGCTCACGTCAAGCCTGTCAAGGGCCGCAAGCTCTACTACATCAGCGCCGAGTTCCTGATTGGCAAGCTGCTGTCCAACAACCTTATTAACCTGGGTCTCTACGACGACACCCGCGCCGCGCTGGCCGCTGCGGGCAAGAACCTGTCCGACATTGAGGAAGTCGAGCCGGAGCCGTCCCTGGGTAACGGCGGTTTGGGCCGCCTGGCTGCCTGCTTCCTCGACTCCCTCGCCACGCTGGATCTGCCCGGCGACGGTGTCGGCCTGCGCTATCACTTCGGCTTGTTCCACCAATCCTTCAAGGACGGCGTCCAGAACGAGCTGCCCGACCCCTGGCTGACCGCACACTCCTGGGCCGAAAAGACTGACACGGTCTATCCGGTCGAGCTGGCAGGAAAAACCTACAATGCCCGCCTGTACAAGCTGGCCGTCACCGGTTATGAGGGCCGCACCAACACGCTGAACCTTTTTGACCTGGACACCATCGATGAGACTATCGTCCACGATGGCATCACCTTCGATAAGACCGCCATCGACAAGAACCTGACGCTGTTCCTGTACCCCGATGACTCCGACGAGGCCGGCCGCCGCCTGCGCGTCTACCAGCAGTATTTGATGGTTTCCGCCGGTGCCCAGCTGATTCTGGCCGAGTGCGCCGCCCGCGGCTGCGATTACCATGACCTGGCCGACTATGCCGCCATCCAGATCAATGACACCCACCCCAGCATGGTCATCCCCGAGCTGATCCGCCTGCTGGGCGAGAAGGGCATCGAGTTCGACGAGGCCGTCGAGATCGTCACCAAGACCTGCGCCTACACCAACCACACCATTCTGGCCGAAGCGCTGGAAAAGTGGCCCCGCGCCTATCTGGATGCCGTGGTGCCCCAGCTGATGCCCATTATCGAAAAGCTGGACGCGCTGGCCCGCACCCGCACCAAGGACGAGAGCCTTGCCATCATCGACAAGGACGACCGGGTGCACATGGCCCACATGGACATCCACTTCACCCACTCCACCAACGGCGTGGCAGCGCTGCACACCGAGATCCTGAAAAATTCCGAGCTGCACGGCTTCTATGAGCTGTACCCGGAAAAGTTCAACAACAAGACCAACGGCATCACCTTCCGCCGCTGGCTGCTGGAATGCGACCCCCGCCTGACCGCCGCACTGGAACAGCACATCGGCTCCGGCTTCCGCAAGGATGCCGCCGAGCTGGAAAAGCTGCTGGCTTTTGCTGACGACGAAGCTGTGCTGGAGCAGCTGACCGCTGTGAAAAAGGCCAACAAGGAAGCACTGGCAGACTGGCTGCTGCGCACCCAGAAGGTGAGCGTGAACACCGATGCTGTGTTCGACATCCAGTCCAAGCGCCTGCACGAGTACAAGCGCCAGCAGCTGAACCTGCTGTACCTCATCCATCAGTACTACGAGATCAAGGCCGGGCACCTGCCCGCTGCTCCGCTGGTGAGCATCTTCGGTGCCAAGGCGGCACCTGCCTACACCATTGCAAAGGACATCATCCATGCGCTGCTGACCCTGTCCAAGGTCATTGCCGCAGACCCGGAAGTGTCCAAGTGGCTGCAGGTGGTGTTCGTGGAGAACTACAACGTTACCGCCGCCGAAAAGCTGATCCCCGCCTGCGACCTGTCCGAGCAGATCAGCCTTGCCTCCAAGGAAGCTTCCGGCACCGGCAACATGAAGTTCATGCTGAACGGCGCGCTGACGCTGGGCACCATGGACGGTGCCAATGTGGAGATCAGCCAGCAGGTGGGCGAGGAGAACATCTATATCTTCGGCCAGACCTCCGATCAGGTCATCCACCGCTACGCCGTGGGCGATTACGACCCCGCCCAGTGGGTGGAGGGCGATGCCAACATCCGCCGCGCCATCAGCTTCCTGACCGGGCCGGAGATGCTGGCCGCCGGTCATGCCGAAAACCTGACCCGCCTGCATGACGAGCTGATCCACAAGGACTGGTTCCAGACCCTGCCGGACTTCAATGCCTACGTTGTGCGCAAGGGACAGGCCCTCAGCGATTACGCCTGCGACCCCACGGGCTGGCGGCGTAAGTGCCTTGTGAACATTGCCAAGGCTGGCATGTTCTCCTCTGATCGCACCATTGCCGAGTACGACCGCGATATCTGGCATCTGGGCAAATAATCTTTTTTGAACCTGCGTTTCTCCTTTATTTTCTCATAGGCTGCTGCACAAAGCTGTGCGGCAGCTTTTTTGTTTCCGTGCCAACAAGAAACGCCGCTGCACGGCTGTGCAGCGGCGTTTGATTCAGTTGATGAAAACCGGAACGGAAGCGGGATCAGTCCTCGCTCGCCTCTTCTTCCTCGTCATCCTCATCCGTATCACGCGGCTTATAGAAGATGCCGCTCAGGAAGATGCTGACGAAATACAGCAGCACCATGGGGAAAGCCACCATGCACTGGGACACGATGTCCGGCGGGGTGACCACAGCAGCGATGAAGAAGATGACCACGATGGCCACGCCGCGCACCTGCTTGAGGATCTGCGGGTTGATGATGCCCATCTTGGAAAGGATGATGGTGATCAGCGGCATCTCGAACACGCAGCCAAAGATGATGAACATGGTCAGGCAGAGGTTGACGTAGCTCTCGATACTGGTGGTGGTCTGGATGTACTCTGCACCCTCGATGCCAGTGCTGAGGAACCGCAGCATGAACGGCATCATGAGCTTATAGGCGAACAGCACGCCCACGCAGAACAGGATCAGACCCAGCAGCATGACCAGCTTGAAAAAGGTGCTCTCGCTCTTTTTCAGACCCGGCTTTGCAAAGGCGTAGATGTTGTAAAAGGCCACAGGCACCGTTACCACCACACCGGCCAGAATGGACACCCGGAAATACTGCATCAGTTTTTCCTGCGGGGCAATGGACACGAACTGGTAATAGTCGCGGCCCATGGCGGTAAGCAGATCGATCAGACGGTCTGCATACGCCAGCGAGACCACCACGCCCACCACAAACACCACCGCGCAGATGATGAGCCGGTTCCGCAGTTCTTTCAGATGGCCGGTCAGCGTCATGCTGCCGTCCTCTGCCATGACTTCGGCTTTCTTTTTGCGCTTTTTGTTTGTAGCCACAATTACTCCTCGTCTTCGTCCTTCTTATCAGCCTTCTTTACAGTCTCCTCGGACTGCTCGGCGTCCTCGTCCTCCATGCCCTTCTTAAAGCCATTGATGGTCTTACCGAACATCTTGCCCAGCTTCGGCAGGTTCTTGGGTCCAAAGATCAGCAGAACGACAACCAGAATGATCAGCAGCTCATTAGTACCAATACGCATAATAAATATCTCCTTTTTCTTGCCGCGCCGCGTGGCGGGCGTATTACAGAATGTATCTGGCAACCGCGGGCGCGGGTGCATCCATAAATAAGTAGGGGCGCTTACACCTTTGCTTCCTCAGCGGGTGCAGCTTCGGCGGCTTCTTCGGCTGCGGCAGGGGCTTCCTGCACAGGCTCAGCCACCGGCTCGGCGGCGGGCTGTGCGGCCTCGGCAGCGGGCTGCTCCGGCTTTTCAGCGGGAGCCTCCACAGTTTCAGCAGTTTCAGCCGGGGCTTCGGCGGGCTGCTCGGGCAGCTCCTCCACGGCATCCTCGGTCAGGTCGGTGACCTCCTCGGTCTCAGCCAGCTTCTTGGCGGCTTCCTCTTTGCTGGTCTTGCCAATGCCGGTAAAGCTCTTGGTCACGTCCCGCATGCTGCTGTCGATATCTTTTTTGATATCAGTCAGGGGGGCAACAGCCTCTTTCAGGGGAGCCTGAATCTCGTTCAGCGGCTCCACCACGTTCTTCTGAATCTCCTCAGAAGCAGCGCCGGTGTATTTCTTCAGCTCGCGGAGCATCTTGCCGATCTTCTTTGCGTAGACAGGCAGCTGGTCCGGGCCGATGAACACAAACGCCACGATGACGATGACGATAAGTTCCCAAAAACCAATTTTCATAAGTAACGTTTCCTTTCCTGTACCAAGGGCATTTCCAAGACCGCCGCACACCACAGCAGTCTGCGCGTTTTTGCCCTTTTTGGCGGGGGTTCGGCGCACTGCGCGCCTTTGTTGCCCTATGTATACCGAAAAGTGGTGTACTGAATGTTAATATATTATTAATATTTTATGAACGAGTGCCTATTCGGCCTGTTTTGTTTAACAAAGTGCATTTTCGTCATTCGTTATTACAGTTTGGATAGGATACAACAGCGTCCTCAGGTCTGCACGCCCTCGAACTGGCTATTGTAGAGTTTGGCGTAGAAGCCGCCCTGCGCCAGCAGCTGGTCGTGGTTGCCCTGCTCCACGATGTGGCCGTCCTTCATCACAAGGATAACGTCTGCCTCCCGGATGGTGGAAAGGCGGTGCGCCACGATAAAGCTGGTGCGCCCCTGCATCATGCGGGCAAAGGCCTTCTGGATGCGCACCTCGGTGCGGGTATCAATGGAGGATGTGGCTTCGTCCAGGATCAGCATGGGCGGCAGGCAGAGCATCACGCGGGCGATGCAGAGCAGCTGCTTTTGTCCCTGACTGATATTGCCGCCGTCCTCTGCAATGACAGTGTCGTAGCCATCGGGCAGGCGGCGGATAAAGCTGTGGGCGTGGGCAGCCTTGGCAGCGGCAATCACCTCGTCCATGGTGGCGTCCGGCTTGCCGTAGGCAATGTTCTCCCGCACCGTACCGGCACGCAGCCATGTGTCCTGCAGCACCATGCCATAGCTGCCGCGCAGGGAGGCACGGGTCACATCCCGGATATCGGTGCCGGACACCCTGATGCTGCCGCTGTTTACATCATAGAAACGCATCAGCAGGTTGATGAGGGTGGTCTTGCCGCAGCCGGTGGGGCCTACGATGGCGATGCGCTGGCCGGGCTGCACGTCCAGCGAGAGCCCTTCGATGAGCGGACGGTCGGGCAGATAGCGGAAGGAAACATCCTGTAACTGCACATGGCCGTCCGGCTGCAATGCGGCGGCGTTTTCGGCCTCCGGCACCTGATCTTCGGCGTCCAGCAGCTCAAACACCCGGGCGGCGCAGGCCAGTGCATTCTGTAACTCGGTGACCACGCCCGAGATCTCGTTGAAGGGTTTGGTGTACTGGTTGGCGTAGCTCAGAAAAACGCTGAGCTGGCCGATGGTGATGCCGCCGCGCACGGCGTACAGCGCACCCACAAGCCCTACGCCCGCATACACGATGTTGTTCACAAAGCGGGTGGCGGGGTTGGTCAGGCTGGAGAAGAAGATCGCCTTCAGGCTCACGTCCTGTAATTGTCCGTTCACTTCGTCAAAGGCGGCAAGGCTCTCTGCTTCATGGCCAAAGGCCTGCACCACCTTCTGGCCTTCGATCATCTCGTTGACCAGTGCGGTCTGCTTGCCGCGGACGGTGCTCTGGCTCTGGAAGTAGCCGTAACTGCGCTTTGCCAGAAAGCCCGCCACCACAAGGCTCAGCGGGGTGATGCACACCACCACCAGCGTGATGGGCACGTTCTCCCGCAGCATGAACAGCAGGGTGCCAAAAATGGTCAGGATGCCGGAGAACAGCTGGGTAAAGCCCATCAGCAGGCCGTCCGCAAAGGTGTCCACATCCGCCACCATGCGGCTGACGATATCGCCGGAGGGGTGGCTGTCCAGATAGGACAGCGGCAGGGTCTGGATCTTGCGCAGCGCCTCGTTGCGCAGGTCGCGGCTGACCGAGAAGGTGATGCGGTTGTTGCACACGCTCAAAAGCCACTGCGCAAGGGCGGCTACGGCTGCCACCACCAGAATGCTTACTGCAATGCGCAGCACACCGGCAAGGTCTACATTGCCTTTACCCAGCATCTTATCAATGGCATCGCCGCACAGGATGGGGATATACAGCTGGGCGGCTACGCTGACCGCTGCCACCAGCAGGCTGCACACCACAAAGGCGCTGTACGGACGGATCTTGTGCAGCACCCGGTTCAGGGTGGCCTTGCGCTGCTGCGGGGTCAGCTTGTTTTTTGCTTTTGCACTCATGCTTCTGCCTCCCCTTTCTTGAACTGGCTCTCGTAGATCTCCTCGTACACCGGGCAGCTGCTGCGCAGCGCGCTGTGGGTGCCGATGCCCACCAGATGGCCGTCATCCAATACTAAGATTTGGTCGGCGTGCTGCAAACTGGCGGCGCGCTGGCTGACGATGAACACGGTCAGCGCCCCGGGCAGCGCCGCCAGTGCCTTGCGCAGGGCGGCGTCGGTGGCGTAGTCCAGCGCGCTGGCGCTGTCATCCAAAATCAGAATGTCCGGCTTGCCCACCAGCGCACGGGCGATGGTGAGCCGCTGCTTCTGTCCGCCGGAAAGGTTGCGTCCGCCCTGCTCCACCGGCTCGTCCAGCCCAAGGGGCTTTGCACGCACAAAGTTTGCGGCCTGTGCCGTTTCCAGCGCCGCCCACAGGTCGGCATCGGTGGCATCCTTGTTGCCCCACAGCAGATTGGAGCGGATGGTGCCGCCGAAGAGCTGCGCCTTCTGCATGACCACCGCCACCCTGCCGCGTAAAGCGTCCCGGGGGTAGCTGGCCACCGGGCGGCCAAAGATCTCCACGCTGCCCTCGGTGGCATCGTAAAAGCGCGGGATGAGGTTTACTAAGCTGGATTTACCACTGCCGGTGCCGCCGATGACGCCGATGGTCTGGCCCTTTTTGGCGGTAAAGCTGATGTCGGTCAGGCTGGGTGCGCCCGCCCCGGCGTAGGTCAGACCTACATGGTCAAAGCGCACGGCATCGCCGGTCTTGTCGGCGGGCACTTCGCCCAGAAGCTTTGCCGGGAAGGTCATGCCGGGCTTGGTATCCAGCACCGCCTGCACACGGCCTGCACAGGCCAGCGCCTTGCTGATCTGTACGATGAGGTTGGCAAGTTTTACCAGCTCCACAAGGATCTGGTTCATGTAGTTCACCAGCGCAATCACATCACCGGAGGCCATGCCGCCCACGTTGATCTCGATGCTGCCTACGTACAGCAGCGCCACGATGGCAAGGTTGATGAGCACATAGGTCAGCGGGTTCATCAGCGCCGAAAGGTGGCCGACATGCAGCTGCATCCCGGTCAGCAGGGCGTTGGCGTCCTCAAAGCGGTCAATCTCGCTCTGCTCCTTATCAAAGGCGCGCACCACGCGCACGCCGGTCAGATTCTCGCGGGTCAGGCCCAGCACCCGATCCAGCCGGGTCTGCACGGTCTTGTACAGCGGTCGGGTGATCACCATCACGCCGAACACCACCACGCTGAGCAGCGGGATGGTGACTACAAAGATCATCGCCGCCCGGGCGTTGACCGTAAAGGCCATGACCATGGCGCCCAGCACCACAAAGGGGCTGCGCAGGAACAGGCGCAAAAACAGGTTGAGCCCGCTTTGCACCTGATTGATATCGCTGGTCATGCGGGTGATGAGGGTGCTGGTGCCCAGCGTATCCATCTCTGAAAAGCTCAGGCTCTGGATATGGGCAAACAGGGCGTGCCGCAGTGCGGTGGAATAGCCCACCGCCGCCTTGGCGGAAAAGTACTGCGCGGTCAGGCTGCAGGTAAGGCCGATGAAAGCCAGCAGCAGCAAAAGGCCGCACCGCACCAGAATATAATGCAGGTCATGTGCTGCAATGCCCACATTGACGATATCCGCCATGACCAGCGGTACAAACAGGTCAAAGGTGGCTTCCAGCATCTTAAAGAGCGGTGCAAGCACACTTTCGCGCTCGTAGCCCTTCAGGTAGCCAAGCATCCGGTTCAAAAAAATTCCTCCTTCGGGGTCAAAATACACCTTATTATAACGCGATGTATACTGAAAATCCAGTGCCGCAGCTGCGTTTTGCATTGTACAAGCTGCCAAATCCTGTTATACTATGGTATATCTGAAAAGTCGAAAATTTAGTCTATTTCTACAAACACAGCTGGATTTTGCGTTAAACAGCCTTGAAATCCACAAAGGATTCCTGCGGCTATTTGCCTTAAATCCCGCTTGTGCTTGCGAAATATTCGTCATTTTCTTTGTTTTCAGATACACCTTAGAGCTGAGATTGATAGGGAAGTATGGTGAACACAATGGCAAGACGAACAGACGGCGGGGTACGCTTCCGCCCGGTGGGCAGCCGCCGCAGCCGCACCGCACCGGTGTACAGCCCGCGCGGCACCGGCTGCCCGGCCATCGAGCAGGCGGTGCAGGGGCTGTACAAGGGGCAGAACGAGGAGAGCTTCTGGACCCTGATGAGCGCTTTGAATTACGCGCTGGAGCTGGAAACCCATGTGCTGGTGCCGCTGCAGACGGCGCTTTCGGCGCAGGGTGCGCCCGCCCCGTGGATGGAGCATCCCATCCCGGCGGAAAAGGCCGACGGCCTTGCCTTGTGGACGCTGCGCAACGATAAGGGACGCTGCTGGCTGCCGCTGTTCACCTCGGTGGCAGCTGCCGGTGCAGACCGCAGTACCGGCAGCCGCCCCATGGCTGACCGCACCTTGGAACAGGCCATGCAGCTGGCGCTGGACACCCCGGGCATCGACGGCGTGGTGCTGGACCCGTGGAGCAATTCCGCCTCGCTGGACGGTGCGCTGCTCAACGGTCTGCTGCACGCAGGCCACACCCCGGAGGGCCCCGGCGCAGAGGAGGCCGAAGCCGGGAAAGAAGCCGCCCGCGCCGGACACTGGGCGGCAGCGGCAGAGTGCTACCAGAAAGCCGCCGAGCAGGGCAGTTCTGCCGGGCTCTCGCTGCTGGGCGAGTGCCTGTATCAGGGGCGCGGCGTGCCCAAAAGTGCTGCGCAGGCGCGCAAGATGTGGAAGGCTGCTGCCGAAAGCGGCGAGCCCATCGCCCTTTTAAACCTTGGCGACGACTGCGCCGCCCGGGGCGACAACGGCAAGGCACTGTTGTGGTACCGCCGGGCGCGGCAGAATGCGGCGTCGGTACCGGATATCGAGTATACGCCCCGGGTCTGCCTGCGGCTGGCGCAGTACGAGACCCGCTACACCTCCCGCAAAAAGGCGCTGGCGCAGGCGGCAGAGGCAAAGCAGGCCTTTACCATTTTGCAGCGGGAGCACGAGCCGGACGCCGACCGCTGGTTACAGGAGGCCGAGCAGCTGCTCTATGCGCTGACCCACGAGCCGCCCACGGCTCCGGCAGCATATAACATAGAATCTTTACAATTGGACTAAAAAATGGTCACAGCCGTCCGGTAAGATAGACTGGAGAAAAATCAGCCCGCAGACACGGCGGACAAGAAACAGAGGAAACAGTATGAGCAAAGTGATCGGCATTGATCTTGGTACGACCAATTCCTGTGTGGCGGTGGTGGAGGGCGGCAAGCCCGTGGTCATCACCAACGCAGAGGGCGAGCGCACTACCCCCAGCGTGGTGGCCTTTA
>ERZ773157.2689-NODE-2689-length-13429-cov-4.648048_pt1 | contig 13429 bp, 9 predicted proteins | sample MGYA00511480_ERZ773157 | MGnify/ENA primary metagenome ERZ773157 (study PRJEB29015, sample SAMEA2737863) | human gut metagenome | biome: human gut; feature: human-associated habitat; material: faeces | place: China | collected 2012 ... | reverse complement strand
CTATGGAATCAGGACCGTATACCATGACCAGATATCCATCCACACATTAAAACGGTTAAAAAAGCAGTTGTGCCGCGTCAAAGTACAGGAGGGAATTGTGTTCGTGCATGGAATTGGACGTAGAAAAACACAGTTGCAGAAATCCCTGGAACAGCTGGATCAATATCTGGAGAAACGAAAGGAATATACGAAAAAACTGTATACGCTTGGAGATAGAAACAGTTATTCCAAAACAGACCCGGATGCGACCTTCATGAGAATGAAAGAAGATGCGATGCGGAATGGACAGTAAAAACCTGCTTATAACATCCAGCACGGAGTGGACTCTGAATACATCACATGGATTGATATTAGCCTGCGTCCAACCGATACATGCACCCTGATCCCTTTTTTGAAAGATATGGAGAGTCACTTAGGATTTAAATATTCAGAAATCGTTGCAGATGCCGGATATGAAAGTGAAGAAAACTATCTTTTCATTGAGGGAAACGGACAGACCGCCTATATAAAGCCGCAGAACTATGAGATTTCGAAAACCCGAAAATACAAAAAAGACATCAGCAGAAGAGAAAACATGGAGTATCACGCAGACAGAGACAGCTATATCTGTCGGAATGGAAGGGAACTGACTGTTACAAATGAACGCAGAAGTAAAACAGCCAGCGGATCTGTCAGTGTAAAAACTTATTACAGAAGTCCAGACTGTACCGGCTGTCCTTATAAAACGGAATGTATCAAGGGAAACAACTGCAAAACACCTATGGAAAAACGTAATAAAGTGCTGATGGTCTCGAAGACGATGAGTCAAAAACGTGCAGAAGATCTGGAACGGATCACAAGTGAGTATGGAACGACGCTCCGTATGAATCGCAGTATTCAGGCCGAAGGTTCATTTGTTGATGTAAAGGAAGACATGAATTTTCGAAGATATCTGTACCGAGGAAAAGCAAATGCACTGGCAGAGAGCATCCTTTTGGCGATGGGACGAAATATCAATAAGCTTCATTGCAAGATTCAGACCGGAAGAACGGGGAGTCATCTTTTTTCATTAAAGACAGCATAGATTTTAATGGTTGAAAACAAAACAGTTTGAAATCAGGCATGCCGAAAGGGATGTCTGGGAATGAACTGTGTTTATAAGGGATGGGGGCGAAATCACAACCGATTTCGCCCCCATTTGGGCATAAAGCAGGGCTGCCGCCCAGCAAAAAATATTTGCTAGTGCGACAGCCCCTTTTTTCTGTCTGGACAGGAAGCCTTTTGATAAGGTGGAGTTGTCGGAAAGACAAACCAAAACATAAAAGGCGGGAAAATATGAAAAAGAACGGGAAATAAAGTTTACCGATTGGATGGTGCTGGTGGTAGCAGACAGTGTTCTTAATCAGGAAAATAAACTATTGTGTTGTATTACGGCGAATCAATATAGGTGTAATTTGTTTGTGGATGGGTTCGCCCAATGGTTTGGGAGCACGCTTTTTCTGCTCATCCATCTGCCGGACCAGAAGATCCATGGCGGTTTTGGCAATTACATCAATCTGCTGACCAACGGTTGTGATTGGAAGGATTGCTTCGCTGGCAATCGGGGAATCGTCAAATCCAACAATCTCATAAGTGGAAGGAAATGTTCCGTATTTTTGGAAAATTAAATTCAGAAACATATTGGCATAGGTATCATTCGCAAGAAAGATACCTTTTTTTTGATCAGGATATTTGGCTTCTATCTTATCGAAAATTACCCGAATCACGTTTAAAATCTCATGATAAGTATTACCTTCTACACTCAGATCGATATGATATGGAACATGATGTTCTTCACAAGTTTCCTTAAAAGCCCGGATACGGTCATAAGCCGGGACAGATTTTTTCACATTGACATTTATATGAATCAGTATGTCACATTTATCCCGGATCAACAGGGAAGTAGCCTGAAGTGCTCCCATATAGTTATCAGTATTGACGCTGCTGATATGTTCTGCTTCACGTTCAATTGCGATGACAGGAATCTGATAGGAAGCGAGCTTTTCGGATGGAAGCGTGTGACTTAAAACAATCAGTCCCTCAATCTGATAAGATAGAAGCTCTTCAATGTATTGTTGCTCTTCTTCCGCCCCATGTTCGCTGGCGAAAACAAGAAATTTATAATGATAATCTCTGTAGCTGGAAAGAAATTGTGCCAGCATCTCAGAATAATAGTGCAGATAGAGATTTGGAACGATGATTCCGATAAATTCACTTTTTCCATTCGCCAGGACCTTTGCCAGCTTATTCTTTTTATATCCAAGTATGTCAAGAGCCTGTGAAATCTTTTCCTGGTTTTCTAAGGTAAGAGAATCAGGATGATTGAAGTATCTTGATATTGTAGTCTTTGAAAAATTCGTGTATTCTGCAATATCTGCAAAAGTTACCTGTTTTTTACTCATAAAAGCGGAATCTCCTTCAATATGACGACTAACAGTTTATAATAGTCTTTAGTATAGCAATTCTCATGGAAAAACACAATGGGAAAATAACCGATTACGTAACCGGTTATTTTCACACGCAAAAGTGTTGACAGAATGAGAGGAATAGAGTATTATCAAATTAGAAAGTAACCGGTTACTTAACCGGTTTTGTGCGAAGCGTTAAAGGAATGGAGGGAGTAATGCATGAAAAGAATGCAAAACCAAGCAAAGTCCGCAAGCAAGCGAACCTGGAGAGAAAAGGGGACTTATGTGAAGAAAAACTGGCAGCTATATTTATTCTTCCTGATGCCGGGACTTTTGCTGACAATTATTTTTAAGTATCTTCCGATGGGCGGTCTTCTGATTGCTTTTGAAGACTACAATGTAATCAAAGGAGTTCTTGGGAGTCCCTGGGTCGGACTGGAGTATTTCAGACGATTTTTATCTTCACCGGATTTCATGAGCTATCTGATGAATACATTAAAATTGAGTATTTACGGATTGCTGTGGGGGTTCCCGGTTCCGATTATTCTTGCATTGCTTCTGAATCGTATCCGAAAGACGGGAATCAAGAAGAAAGTTCAGCTTTTGATCTATATGCCGAACTTTATTTCCGTCATCGTGCTTTGTGGTATGGTTCGTATGTTTTTATCGCCTGTAGGACCGCTGAATAAAGTACTCGGAATCAGCACAAACTGGATGACAATGCCTTCTGCATTCCGGACAATCTATATTGCAAGCGGAATCTGGCAGGCGGCAGGATGGGCATCTATCATGTACACAGCAGCATTGTCGAATGCCAGCAAAGAGCTGGAAGAAGCAGCTCTCATGGATGGAGCAAATCTTCTGCAGCAAATCTGGTATGTAGAGTTGCCTGCAATTAAAAATATTATTGTAATTCAGTTTATTTTACAGGCCGGAAATATTATGAGTATAGGTTTTGAAAAAGCCTATGCGTTACAGACAGATATGAACTTGCCGGCATCGGAAATCCTGTCTACATATGTATATCGTATCGGACTTTTAAATGGCGATTATGGATATTCTACAGCAGTAGGTCTTTTCAATTCTGTTGTAAATGTTATCTTGCTGGTTTTTGTAAACTGGGTTGTTCAGAAACTGAATGATGGAGAAGGATTATAGGAAAGAGGGAGAAAAGATGGAGAAAATAAAGAATAAAAAATATTCAAGGACAGACAGCGTAATCCTTGGAATCGGATTTACCATTCTTGGTTTATTCGTCCTTTCTATAGCAATACCGATTGTTTATGTGGTACTCGCATCCTTTATGGATCCGAATGTTTTGAATAACCAGGGATTGAGTTTTAAAATCAAGGACTGGACATTAGATGCCTATCGAAGAGTATTAGAGAATGCAATGATCTGGCGTGGATTTTTAAATTCTTTCCTGTATTCACTTGCATTTACAGTTATTTCCGTTTTTGTGACATTGCTGGCAGCATATCCGTTGTCTAAAAAAGAATTTGTAGGAAGAGAATTATTCAATATTATTTTCCTGATCACAATGTTCTTTGGGGGTGGAATGATTCCTACCTTCATTTTGATCAATCAGCTGCACTTGGTTAATACGGTGTGGGCAATCCTGATTCCGGGGGCATTTAATGTATGGAATATGATTCTCGCAAGAACTTATTATCAATCAATTCCGACAGAATTAAGAGAAGCATCTGCGATCGACGGGGCAAATGAGATCCAGCATTTCTTTAAAATCATGATTCAGGTATGTAAGCCGATCATTGCAGTTCTGGCACTCTGGTCCTTCGTTGGAATGTGGAACAGTTATTTCGATGCAATGATTTATTTGAATGATGCAAATCTGCAGCCATTGCAGTTAGTGCTCCGTTCTATTCTGGTACAGAATACACCACAGCCGGGAATGATCGCCGATATCCAGAGTACGGCAGAAATGGCAAAAATAGCAGAACAGCTTAAATATGCAACCATTGTAGTATCAAGTTTACCACTGTTAGTAATGTACCCATTCTTCCAGAAATATTTTGATAAAGGAATTATGGTCGGATCGGTAAAAGGCTAATAAGAAAGGAACGATACAGATATGAAGAAAAGAAAAGTAAATGCATTACTTGCAATTGGACTATTCTTGACGATGATGGTGGGAATTGCAGGATGTGGAAAAGAGCGGCAGCTTGCAGCTGAAATTGATCCGGATACACCTGTATCGGAAGTGCAGTTTCCATTGAAGGAAACCGCAGAACTTTCCTTTATTACAAGTGCACCGGCTACATCAACACAGGAGCCAAATGAACGAGTGATCTTTCAGCGGATGGAAGAGCAGACAAATGTTCATATTGACTGGACTTGTTTTGTATCAGACCAGTTTTCTGATAAGAAAAACCTGGCACTTGCCCAGTTTGGAAATCTGCCGGACGGATTATTCAATGCCGGAATGAGTGAGTATGACCTGCTGCGTTATGCAAAGCAGGGAATCATCATTCCATTGGAAAACCTGATAGATAAATATATGCCGAATTTACAGGCAGTATTTGAAAAATATCCGGAATACAGGACGATGTGTACAGCACCGGATGGACATATTTATTCCTTTCCATGGATTGAGCAGCTTGGAGCAGGGAAAGAAGCCATTCAGGCAATCGGAGATATCCCGTATATTAACAAAAAATGGCTGGATTATCTTGGACTTGAGATTCCGACAACAACAGATGAACTGGAACAGGTATTAATTCAATTCCGTGATCATGCAGATGAACTTGAACAAGAATTTTCCATTGAAGGTGATGTAATCCCGATGTCATTTATTATCAATAATGGAGATCAGGATCCTGCAATTTTGATCAATGGATTTGGAGAAGGTTATGGAGATACAGGGGATCATTTCGCTGTAACGGATGAAGGAAAAGTTATTTACACAACGGTTCAGGAAGGTTATAAAGAAGGTATCCAATGGTTACATAAGCTTGTAACAGAGGATCTGGTCGACCCGGAAGCATTTACACAAGAGTGGTCCACCTATGTGGCAAAAGGAAAGAATCATCGATATGGTCTCTGCTTTACATGGGATATTGCAAATATTGATAACAATGAAGATTATGTGATGCTGCCAGCGTTGACAGGACCGGATGGAATGAGAAATATCACAAGACAGAACAACAGCGAAACAAGCGGATTCGATCGTGGAAGATGTGTCCTTACATCCAGCTGTCGTGACACAGCACTTGCCGCCGCATGGATTGATCAGATGTATGCCCCTCTTCAGTCACCGCAGAATAACTGGGGAACTTATGGAGAAAAGGATTCTTTTAACATTTTTGAACTGTCCAAGAATAAAGATGGCGGAGAAATGCTGAAGCATATGGATCTTGGAACTCAGTCTCCGGTAGAAGTACGTGAGGCACAATCTGTAAATGGTCCGCTTGCAGTACTGAATGAATATTATGATGTATATGTAACACAGCCAGAAGATGCAAAATGGCGTTTAGACAATATGCATGAAACTTATCTGCAGGATATGAACAGCAAGTATGTTTATCCAAACGTCTTTATGAGCATTGAGGATACCAATAAAGTGTCTCAGTACGATACAGATATTAGAAAATATGCAGAGCAGAAGAAAGCAGACTGGATCCTGAATGGTGGAATTGAAAAAGAGTGGGATTCCTATCTGAAGAAAATGGAACAGTATGGACTTTCTGATTATCTTTCAATTAAACAGAAATACTTTGATCAGTATCAGAAGTCATTGAGCGAAGAAAAATAACGCTACGAACAATAGGAGAATTTACATGAGTGAGATGTTAGAAAAGGCTAGAAAATATGAAGATGAACAGGGAAAGCAGATAAAAGCAGAAGACAGACCGGCTTTTCATGTGAGTCCATATGTCGGATGGATGAATGATCCGAATGGTTTTTCATACTATCAGGGAGAGTACCATCTTTTTTATCAGTATTATCCATACGATACACACTGGAACAGTATGCATTGGGGTCATGTGGTTAGTAAAGATCTGCTTCACTGGAAACATCTTCCGGCAGCTTTGGCACCGGATGAAGATTATGATAAAATTGGATGCTTTTCAGGAAGCGCAATAGAGTTAGAGGACGGAAGACAACTGCTCCTCTATACTGCGGTAGATCAGGAAACAATGGAAGATGGAACTGTAAGGGATATTCAGACACAGGCAGTGGCTGTTGGAGATGGAAAAGATTATAAGAAATATGAGAAGAATCCTGTTCTGACAGCCAAAGATCTTCCGGAAGGTGCAAGTAAAGTGGATTTCCGTGATCCAAAGATCTGGAAAGGAAAAGATGGGAACTTCTATTGTGTTATCGGAAGCAGACCGGCAGATGGAAGTGGACAGATTCTTCTTTATAGAAGCGAAAACGGATTTGACTGGAAATTTGTCAGCATCCTTGCAAAAAATAAGAAACGTTTTGGAAAGATGTGGGAATGTCCGGATTTCTTTGAACTGGATGGGAAACACGTTCTTTTGACCAGTCCACAGGATATGCTGCCGGAAGGCTTGGAATATCATAACGGAAATGGTACTTTATGTATCATAGGAGAAATGGACCAGGATAAATATACCTTAAAAGAGCAGTTTGCGCAGTCTGTGGATTATGGAATTGATTTTTATGCAATGCAGACGTTGGGAACCCCGGATGGCCGGAGAATTATGATTGGCTGGATGCAGAACTGGGACACGATTGCTCATCGTTGCAATGACTCAAAATGGTTTGCACAAATGAGTCTGCCGAGAGAATTATCTGTGAAAAACGGAAGACTTTATCAAACGCCGATCAAAGAACTCGATGCGATGCGAAAAGACAGAGTTGAGTACAATAATGTAGTAATAAATAATGATACGATCTCATTGGATAAAATCGAAGGACGAACGATAGATATGGAGCTTGTGATACGTCCGGAAGATAAGGAAAATGTCTATAAGAAATTCGCATTACGTTTTGCACAGAATGAGAGGTTTCATACAGAATTGTGCTTCCGCCCGGATGAGTCTGTCCTGAAAATTGACAGAAAATTTTCGGGAAGCGAACGAGCATTGGTTCATCAGAGAAGATGTCTGGTAAATGGAGATGCCAATGAATTAAAGCTTCGTGTGATTTTGGATAGATTTAGCGCAGAAGTATTTATTAATGATGGCGAGCAGGTTATGTCGGCTGTCATATTTACAGAGCAGGAGGCAAAAGGAATTTCATTCTTTGCGGAAGGTGCAGCTAAAATCGATGTGGTGAAATACGATCTGGTTTAGAAAACACATGATAAAACTTACATGGAGTTGGAAAACGCATGGATAATGATAGGGGGATTCCTAAAACGGGAATCCCCTTTGCAGTACAGATGGTGCGTGAAAAAATAGGAATCCTATGAAAAAACAATATCTTTTTTGGAGACAGGGATTTTTCATTTTATCGTAATCCAGTGCGATTGTTCCTTTCGATCCGAATTTACGCCCACCACTTTGGAAGTCTTTGGATGAGGCGAAGGAACAAGTATTATATGGCCTTAAGCATTGTCATATCCTGAAAATCTCAGATAACGAAATTCAGTGGCTGACAGGAGCATGACTTGTAGAGTTCACACATTCACACAATCTTCACAAAATAATTAGCACTCACCTATTGACGTGGCTAATAGCTGGTGTTATAGTAGGATTCAGATGAAGTGTTATAGCTTCACTAGAACAAACAACAGCGGCCGGAAGGTTCCAATAGAGGAGCCGAATGGCGAAACCATGATAGATTGAGTAAGGAGGGAGCTGTGTATGAACATTTCCAAATTTACCCAGAAATCCGTAGAAGCAGTGCAGAACTGTGAAAAGCTTGCCTATGAATACGGCAATCAGGAGATCGAAGAAGAACATCTTTTATACAGCCTTCTGACCATCGAAGACAGCCTGATCTTAAAGCTGATCGAGAAGATGGAAATCCAGAAGGAGCATTTTGTGGACCGCAGTAAACAGGCATTGGCAAAACGCGTAAAGGTGCAGGGCGGTCAGGTTTATATCGGCAAGGACTTAAATCAGGTGCTGATCCATGCCGAGGATGAAGCAAAACAGATGGGAGATGAATATGTTTCTGTAGAGCATCTGTTTTTGTCCATGCTGCAGTATCCGAATAAGGAGATCAAGCAGATCTTTACCGAGTACGGCATCACGCGGGAGCGTTTTTTACAGGCATTGTCCACGGTGCGCGGCAATCAGAGAGTCGTTTCGGACAATCCGGAGGCTACTTATGATACATTGGAGAAGTACGGACAGGATCTGGTAGAAAAGGCGAGAGCCCAGAAGCTCGATCCGGTCATCGGCAGGGATAATGAAATCCGTAACGTGGTTCGGATTCTTTCCAGAAAAACGAAGAACAACCCGGTTTTGATCGGTGAACCCGGCGTTGGCAAGACCGCCGTTGTCGAAGGACTGGCACAGAGAATCGTGCGGGGCGACGTACCCCAGGGGCTGAAGGATAAAAAGATCTTCGCACTGGATATGGGTGCACTGGTAGCAGGTGCCAAGTATCGGGGCGAATTTGAAGAGCGTCTGAAGGCAGTTCTGGAGGATGTGAAGAAGAGCGAAGGACAGATTATTCTGTTTATTGATGAGCTGCATACCATCGTCGGTGCGGGCAAAACAGACGGTGCACTGGATGCCGGCAACATGTTGAAGCCTATGTTGGCGAGAGGCGAGTTGCATTGTATCGGTGCAACGACACTGGATGAATACCGCAAATATATTGAAAAGGATGCTGCTCTGGAACGTCGTTTCCAGCCGGTGCAGGTGGATGAGCCTACCGTTGAGGATACCATTTCCATTCTGCGTGGCTTAAAGGATCGTTATGAGGTGTATCACGGCGTAAAGATTCTGGATAATGCATTGGTAAGTGCCGCCGTTTTGTCCAACCGTTATATTTCTGACCGGTTTTTGCCGGATAAAGCGATCGACCTGGTGGATGAAGCCTGCGCACTGATCAAGACCGAGATGGACTCCATGCCTGCGGAGCTGGACGAGCTGCGCCGTAAGGTCATGCAGATGGAAATTGAGGAGGCTGCGCTGAAAAAAGAAGACGACACCCTGAGCAAGGAGCGTCTGGAAGCACTTCAGAAGGAGCTTGCGGAGTTAAAGTCCGAGTACAACAACCGCAAAGCGCAGTGGGATAACGAGAAGAAGAGCGTAGAGAACCTTTCCAAGTTAAGAGAAGAGATCGAAGCGGTCAACAATGAAATTCAGATTGCACAGCGCGAAGGCGACCTGGAGAAAGCAGCAGAGCTTTCCTATGGCAAACTGCCGGAGTTGAAAAAACAGCTGGAGCAGGAAGAAGAAAAAGTAAAGAAGGAAGACCTTTCCCTGGTTCACGAAGCGGTAACCGATGAAGAAATCGCCCGGATTATTTCCCGGTGGACAGGTATTCCGGTTGCAAAGCTGACAGAAAGTGAGCGGAATAAGACGCTGCATCTGGATGACGAATTGCATAAGAGAGTCATCGGTCAGGATGAAGCGGTAACAAAGGTGACGGATGCCATTATCCGTTCCAAAGCGGGTATCAAGGATCCGACCAAGCCCATCGGTTCGTTCCTGTTCCTTGGACCTACCGGTGTCGGTAAGACGGAGCTTGCAAAAGCGCTTGCTGCATCCCTGTTTGATGACGAGAACAACATGGTTCGGATCGATATGAGTGAGTACATGGAGAAATACTCTGTGTCCCGTCTGATCGGAGCGCCTCCCGGATACGTTGGCTATGAAGAAGGCGGTCAGCTGACAGAAGCAGTCCGCAGAAAGCCCTACTCAGTTGTCCTGTTCGATGAAATTGAAAAGGCACATCCGGATGTCTTCAATGTTTTGCTGCAGGTGCTGGATGACGGCCGGATTACGGATTCCCAGGGCAGAACTGTGGACTTTAAGAACACGATTCTGATCATGACCTCGAATATCGGCGCGAACTATCTGCTGGATGGCATCGATGCGGACGGCACGATCAAGCCGGAAGCAGAAGAGCTGGTAACGAAGGATCTGCGCGGTCACTTCCGTCCGGAGTTTCTGAACCGTCTGGATGAGATCATCCTGTTCAAGCCTCTGACGAAGGATAACATCAGCGGTATTATCAATCTGATTGTCGCAGACTTGAATCATCGTCTGGAAGATAAGCAGCTTTCGATCGAACTCAGCCTGGATGCGGAGCAGTTCATTGTAGACAACGCATATGATCCGATTTATGGCGCGCGTCCGTTGAAGCGTTATATCCAGAAATATGTGGAAACGCTGTCTGCAAAGCTGATCCTGGCAGATCAGGTACAGATGGGTGACACGATCCTGATCGCAGTGGAAAACGGCGAGCTGGTCGCAAAGAAAAAGCAGCATAGCGTTTAAAGCTGCAGACTGTAGAAGCACTCGGCAGGAGGAGGTTTCTCCTGCCGGGTGCTTTTTCTCTTTACAAAATCAACTCCTGCGAGTATTGTGGTAGATACGGGTCGAAAAACGACCTGAAAAAGCGCATATTGATGCAGATTCTGTGGATAGAAAGGCTTTTACAGGGGAATGGAGAGAGAAAAGAAAACAAAAGCAATAGAAATGACAACAGGTTCGATCTGGAAGAACCTGTTTTTCCTGAGCTGCCCGCTGGTATTTTCCCAGGTGCTGGAAGTGCTGTTTAATATGAGTGACGTAGCGGTGGTAGGGCGATTTTCGGATTACCGGGCGCTGGGGGCAGTTGGTTCGACAACGCTTCTGGTCACGCTGTTTACCGGTTTTCTGATCGGAATGGGCTGCGGTGTTAATGTGCGGATGGCGCATGAGCTGGGTGCAAGGCGCAGGGAATCCGTGATCAAAACCGTGCATTCCGCCTTTGTAATCTGTCTGATCGTCGGTCTGCTTGTGGGTGCAGCCTGTTTTTTCTTTGCAGAGGGACTGCTTGGAATTCTGCATACCAAAGAAGAGCTGATGGACAGTGCTGTTTTGTATCTGAAAATTTATGCACTGGGCATGCCGGGTATGGCACTGTATAACTGCGGCAACGGTATTCTGAGCGCCACCGGAGATACGAAGCGTCCGCTGCTATATCTGTCCATTGCAGGAATTGTAAACGTTATTTTAAATCTGTTTTTTGTTATCGTGTGCCATATGGCAGCAGAGGGCGTGGCCATCGCCAGTGTGATCGGACAGTATTTATCTGCACTTCTGATCGTGATTCATCTGCTGCGACGGACGGACGACTGTGGGCTGCACCCTTCGAAGCTCAGACTGGATCCGGCCTGCGGAAAAGCGATTCTGGTGCTTGGCATACCCACCGGGATCCAGAATGCCATCTTCGCTATCGCGAACCTTTTTGTGCAGTCTGGCGTCAATTCCTTTGATGCGGTGATGGTGTCCGGAAATGCAGCTGCAGCAAATGCGGACACGCTGATTTTTAATATTATGGCAGCGTTTTATACCGGCTGTTCCAGCTTTATCGGACAGAACTGGGGCGCTGGCAACCGGGAACGGATGAAAAAGAGCTATCTCGTCGGGCTGACCTATTCCTTTGCGGCAGGTGCGATCTTTGGCGGACTCCTGCTGATTTTCGGACGACAGTTTCTGTCGCTGTTTGCGACGGAGCCTGCTGTAATCGATGCCGGAATGCAGCGTGTGAAGATCATGGGATTTTCTTATATGATAAGTGCGTTTATGGACTGCAGCATCGCAGCCTCCCGAGGAATCGGAAAGAGCATTGTGCCGATGGTCATCGTTATTTTAGGCTCCTGCGTGTTCCGGGTGATCTGGGTGTATACCATTTTTGTATGGATTCATACGATTCCGGCGCTGTACTCTCTCTACTTTTTCTCTTGGGCGATTACATCTGTGGCGGAGGTGCTCTATTTCAGACACAGCTTTCGGCAGCTGGAATTTCAGAGCTGAGTCCGGGAACGAGAACCGTCAAAATCCGGTAGTTCTTCTGCAGACAGATAAGGTTTTGGCGCTGCTGCGCCGTCCTTTCCGAATGATAGAGGGCTTCTGCTGCATAGATTAAAAAGAAGGAACCGGAAAAGGCGGTTTTCCATGGAACATCTGGAACATAAAAAAGAGAAACGAAATGAAAGGGCAGCAATTCAACTGGGACTTTTTCTGGTTGGATTGCTGCTTTTTGGAACTGCTGCGGGAGGGCAGCTGACAGGGGAGGAAAAAAACGGGAAGGAAAAGGCGGCAATACAGACTTCTGGCGGCGTATCCGATGCAGTAGAGCCCAAAAAGATCGCCCTTACCTTTGATGACGGTCCGCATCCGGTCTATACGAAAATACTTTTGGACGGTCTGGCAGAGCGGGGCGCAAAAGCCAGTTTTTTTGTTACAGGGGAGAATGCAGAAAAATATCCGGAGCTGATTTTGCGTATGCAGAAGGAGGGGCATCTGATCGGCAACCACACCTATAGTCATATTCAGCTGACAGGCAATAACCGGGAAGCCTTTCGACAGGAGCTGATTTCCACGAATGAGGTATTGAAGGAGATAACAGGAGCGGAAACCATTTTTGTCCGTCCGCCCTATGGAAGCTGGGACAAAGGCTTCGAACAGGAGCTGAATATGTTCCCGGTGCTGTGGACGATCGATCCCCTGGACTGGTGCAGTAAAAGCAGCACCGATGTCGAAAAGCGAATCTTGTCCAAAGCGCGGGAAAATGCGATTATCCTGCTGCATGATGAATATGCTTCCAGTATTGAGGCGGCACTTTTTATTGTGGATGAGCTGCAAAGCCAAGGCTATGTCTTTGTGACAGTCGAAGAAATAATGCTGGTATCTTGAAATCCGCAGTTGGATAAAATCCGACAGTTGGATGAAATCCACAGTTGGATGCAATCCAACATGTACAGCAGGGAAAATAGTTGTTATAATCAAAAGTGGAAGCTTTTGCACTGAACAGTTACACAGATTGAAAAATGAAATTTTTCAACCGTGAGATTTGTGTCTGCGCGCACTTGACACAAACTCGACATGCGCAAAAAGCGTGCG
>ERZ773157.2688-NODE-2688-length-13429-cov-6.468147_pt1 | contig 13429 bp, 9 predicted proteins | sample MGYA00511480_ERZ773157 | MGnify/ENA primary metagenome ERZ773157 (study PRJEB29015, sample SAMEA2737863) | human gut metagenome | biome: human gut; feature: human-associated habitat; material: faeces | place: China | collected 2012 ... | reverse complement strand
AGCATCTGCCTTACAAGCAGAGGGTCACAGGTTCGAGCCCTGTAGGTCCCATTTACTACATAAGTAGTAATAATCAGATTAATATGCCGGCGTGGCGGAACTGGCAGACGCCCGGGACTTAAAATCCCGTGGGTAGCGATACCCGTACCGGTTCGATTCCGGTCGCCGGCATTGTTAATCACCTTAATTTCATATGTGCGTTTAGCTCAGCTGGATAGAGCGTTTGGCTACGGACCAAAAGGTCGGGGGTTCGAATCCTCTAACGCACGTGATTAGAATATCGGAAATCCTTTGAAAAAGCAGGGATTTCCGATTTTTTTACTCATATCTAATTGTTACACTCTGTTACATTAAAGTATAGATCATACTAATCCTCATTTCCGTGCATATCCTTTGCATACAGCTGAGAATAAGGTACTATATGGATATAGTTTATTTTGTACGAAATTAAACGAAAATTTATACGTGCATTATTCACAAATAATATATGTATTTATCGTCAATATTTCCCATTGAAAATAAGTTGCACAATTGCTAATATAAAAACATACAAAGTAGTTAGCAGATTGGAAAGAAAACATAAGGTTTGATTCTAAGTAAATGTTAGTTGTATATTGACCGCAGAAAGTGGAACTGAGCGGTTTTACTTATGTAAATTTTTGGAATCGTTTCCGATGATTAAAAATGCACGAAATTAGATTGCTTTCTATATGTTAATTATGTGCGTTTTGGAAGAAAATCTAGATAAGTAAATGAACAGGTTTATTAATATTCTGCATGGGTGGAATTTTAATAATAGAAGAAACTTATATAATTAAGGAGAGGAAAAAAATGAAAAAGCGTGTTTTATCATTAGTTATGTCAACAGCAATGGTTGCATCTGTATTAACAGCATGCGGAAGCTCAGCAGAAGCTCCTGCAACAGATAATAATGCAGCAGCAACAGAGACTAAGACAGAGGCAGCAGCAACAGCAGCAACAGCAACAACAGAAGCAGCTGCAACAGAGGAAGTTACTGATTACGGTACAGGTGAAATTAAGGTTTGGGTTGCTGAGAATGTTCAGACATTTACCCAGGATCAGATTAAGGCATTTCAGGATGCAAATCCTCAGTATGCCGGATACACAGTAACAGTTGAGCCGGTAGGTGAAGGTGATGCAGCAAGTAACATGATTACAGACGTTGAAGGTGGAGCTGATATCTACGGATTTGCTCAGGACCAGTTAGCTCGTCTGGTATCAGCAGGTGCATTGATGCCTATCACAGGTGACTATGCTACAGCAGTTACAACAAACAATGACGCAGGTGCAGCAGCAGCAGCTACAATGTCTGATACTGTATTTGCATTCCCTCTGACATCTGACAACGGATATTTCTTATATTATGATAAGAGTGTTGTTACAGATCCAACATCTCTTGATGCTATCGTAGCCGATTGTGAGAAGGCTGGCAAGAGTTTCTACATGGAGATCAACTCCGGCTGGTATCAGCCTGCATTCTTCTTTGGTACAGGCTGTACATTAACATATGACACAGATGATGCCGGTAACTTTACAGTATGCAATACAGATTATGCTTCAGATAACGGTGTTAAGGCTCTTAAGGCTATCATCAATCTGCATAAATCTGCTGCATTTGTGAATGGTTCTTCAGCAAGCAGTGCATCTAATATCGGTGCTATCGTAGATGGTACATGGGATGCTGGTGCTCTTAAGGATTTACTTGGTGACAATTATGCATGTGCTAAGCTTCCTTCTTTCACAGCTGACGGAACAGATTACCAGTTAAGCGGATTTGGTGGATTTAAGTTATTAGGTGTTAAGCCACAGACAGATGCTAACAAGATGGCTGTATGCCTTGCAATTGCTAATTATCTTGCAGGTGAAGAAAGCCAGATCGCACGTTACAATGCAGTAGCTTGGGGTCCTTCTAACTTAGCAGCACAGCAGGACAGCAGTGTTCAGGCTGATGAAGCTCTTTCAGCACTTGCTGAGCAGTTAGCATACACAATTCCTCAGGGACAGTATCCTAACGATTACTGGACACTTGCAACATCTCTTGGTGATTCCGTTATCGCTGGTGACTACGACAACGCTTCTGATGAAGATCTGATGAAGGCTCTTGAATCCTTCCAGTCTTCTTGCGAATCATACGCACAGTAAGTAATAGTATCTAACAAAAGAGCAGATTCGGACAGGGAGAGGCAATCTCCCTGTCTGACCTTATAAAAAATTATCTTGCTTTTGTAGGTGAAACATTCTGCATGGATTGCCTGCAATGATAAACACAATCTGGAGGGAATATGAAAGAAGAAAAAAACTCTGGTAAGGGCAATGTATTGAAAAATGCAGGAAGTGCAATTAGTAAATTCTTTCAATGGATTGGTGCTGATTTAAAAGAAATCGGTGTGACCTTTGCAAAAGGTGATTGGAAGACACGAATTTCATATCTGATCATGGGATTTGGACAGCTGATGCGCAAGCAGTTTGCTCGCGGTATCGCTTTTTTGGCTATAGAAGTAGCATTTATTTTGTATATTGTAAATTTTGGCGCCAAGTATCTGGCTGATTTAACCACATTAGGTACTCATGGCAGAGGATTTAATCCGGATGGAACAGTTTCCTATGGTGATAACAGTTTCCTTATTCTGTTGTACAGTGTTCTGGGTATTATCATCATATTTGCATTTATTCTTGTATGGAGAATGAATGTCAGAGATAACCGTAAATGTCAGCTTATTCTGGAATCAGGTAAATCCCTTCCAACAAATAGACAGGACTTACATTCATTACTGGATCAGAATTTTGATAAGACTCTTTTGGCATTGCCTTGCCTGGGAATCTTTATTTTCACAGTTGTACCTATTATATTCATGATTTGTATAGCATTTACTAATTATGATTATAACCATCAGCCTCCTGCACAGTTATTTACCTGGGTAGGATGGACGAACTTTAAGAATTTGTTCTCATTCGGAACAAATGGATTTGGTTCTACATTTCGCACGGTATTAAGCTGGACATTAATTTGGGCATTCTTTGCAACTTTCCTGAACTATTTCCTGGGAATGGCAGTTGCGATTTTAATAAATAAGAAGGGTATTAAGTTCAAGAAGCTGTGGAGAACGATTCTTGTTATGACGATTGCTGTTCCACAGTTTGTTTCCTTATTGTATGTCGGAAAGATGTTTGCGGCAGACGGACTTGTTAATGCATATTTATTGAAATGGGGTCTGATCAGTCAGGCAATCCCATTCTGGACAAACGGAACTTATGCAAAAATCTTGATTATCCTGATTAACTTATGGATTGGTATTCCATATATGATGTTGATTTCAACAGGACTTTTGATGAATATTCCGGCAGATTTATATGAAAGTGCACGTATTGATGGTGCTAATCCGGTTCAGATGTTTATGAAGATTACACTTCCATATATGTTATTCGTAACAGGACCATTCCTGTTGACACAGTTTACAGGCAATCTGAACAACTTTAACGTTATATTCCTGTTGACGCAGGGAAATCCACAGTCCATGAAGCTGGCTGGTGGTGCCGGTTATACAGATCTTTTGGTAACATGGCTGTATAAGATGACAGTACAGGATACAGATTATAAGATGGCGGCAGTTATTGGTATTATGGTATTCCTGGTAACAGCGGTTATTTCACTGGTAGTATACAATATCTTACCTTCAGTTAAGGATGAGGAGGGATTCCAATAATGGCACAGTCAAAGAAAATTCATAAACAACATAAGAAATTGGGAAATGCAATTGCTTATCTTGTATTGATTATCATCAGTATCATATGGCTTTTTCCATTTGTATGCTTATTTTTACAGAGCTTCCGTTCTTATATTACAGAGTTCGGTGGCATGGTTAACTATCTGCTGCCTAAGGAATTTTCTTTAGATTCCTACAAGTTCCTGTTCAGTAAGGAGTGTCAGTTCTTCAAATGGTATGGCAACACATTAAAGATTGCGGTTGCAGTTACAATTTGTAACACGATTGTAGTTATCTGTGTAAGTTATGCGTTATCCAGACTTCGTTTCAAAGGTCGTAAGGCATTGATGAATTTCTGGCTGGTGCTGGGTATGTTCCCTGGTTTCCTTACCATGATCTGCTTGTATTTCCTGTTAAAGCAGTTTGGATTGACACAGGCAGGTGCAATTCCTGGATTGATCCTGATTTCTGTAGCAGGTTCCGGTATGGGATATTATGTATGTAAAGGTTACTTCGATACAATTCCCAAATCGCTGGATGAAGCTGCATTGATGGATGGTGCTACAAGGGCACAGATCCTTGTACAGATGATTATTCCATTATCTAAGCCTATTATTATTTATACTGCTTTGCTGGCGTTCATGGCTCCATGGTGTGATTATGTATTTGCTTCTTATGTTGCATTAGGTAACAGCGATAGCTATAACGTAGCCGTAGCAATGCAGAGATGGGTTTGGACAAATGATTATCAGGGATACTTTACCAGATTCTGTGCTGGTGGTATTCTGGTAGCAGTTCCTGTTACAATTCTCTTCATGTGCTTACAGAAGTACTATGTAGAAGGTGTAACCGGTGGTGCTGTTAAGGGTTAATATGTGAGCATTGTTGTTTTTATAAAATCGGTAGTCATTTTGACTGCCGATTTTCAATTTATAGAAAGAGGGAGATAGAATGAAGAAAAGGAAATACATAGTATGTATGCTTGGAATGGTGATGACTATGCTGTGTATGTCTGGTTGTGGGAAAGCAGCCAATGATATGCAGGAATCTTATGAAGCGAGCAGAAGTATACAGGAAAACGGACAAGAGAAAACAAAGGAAAGCACACAGGAACACAGTCAGGCTGCAGATACAGATGTAAATGAGACTGCAAATGCAGTTAGTGACTGGATTGGGGATGAATATCCATATGAACAGGAATTACAGATTGTAGATGATAACTATCGCAATTATTACGAAATATTTGTCTATTCCTTCTATGATTCTGATGGAGACGGTATTGGAGATCTGAATGGAGTGACCCAGAAGCTTGATTATATCCAGGACATGGGATTTAATGGTATCTGGCTTATGCCGGTATTCCAGTCTACAACATACCACAAATATGACACAGTAGATTACATGCAAATAGATCCGGAATATGGAAGCACAGAGGATATGCAGAATTTAATTGAGGAATGTCATAAGCGGGGGATCCGTATTATTTTGGACTTTGTTATGAATCATACTTCATCACAGCACCTCTGGTTCACACAGGCGTGTGAATATCTGGAACAGCTGCCGCAGGGGGCAGAGCCGGATGAGCAGGAATGCCCTTATGTAGGGTATTATCATTTTGCAAACGAACAGAAGCAGGACTATTACCAGGTTAAGAATACAGACTGGTACTATGAAGGTGTATTCTGGTCAGAAATGCCGGATCTGAATCTGGAGAATGAACAATTACGTGCAGAATTAGAGCAGATCGCATCATATTGGATTGGAATGGGTATTGATGGTTTCAGAATGGATGCTGCAATGCATTTTGAAGAGAATGATGCGACAACCAATACAGAGATACTGAACTGGCTCTATGAGTACTGTCTGAGTCAGAATCCGGATTTCTATATGGTATCAGAAGTATGGGCAAATGAAGCTACCGTTGCAGATTATTATGCAAGTGGTACCCCCAGTATGTTTAATTTTGATCTGGCAGATAAGGAAGGTAAGCTGATCAAAGCAGCAAGAGGAACATATAAGGCTGCCAATCTGGTGCAGTCCATGCTGAAATACCAGACAGATTTTGCCGCAAAGAATCCTGATTATATTGATGCTCCTTTTATTACCAATCATGATATGGGACGTGTGGCGAATGCACTTCGAAATGATCCGGATGATTTGAAGATGGCAGGAGGATTGCTTATGACATTGAGCGGAAATCCTTTTGTATATTATGGAGAAGAGATTGGTATGTCCAGCGCAGGAACCAAGGACGAGAATAAGAGACTGCCTTTTATATGGTCAGATACGGATACAGCTGGAATGACCAAAGGACCAAAGGATGCGGATGCAGGAATTACTTCGTCTTTTGCTGGCGTAGAGGAACAGCAGGCTGATCTTGATTCCATATTAAATTATTATAAGAGGGCTCTCAGACTGCGAAATGAGAATCCTGAGTTAGCAAGAGGAATCATAGAAGCAGTAGAGACCTTGTGTGACGGACATCAGGCTGTAATTACCAAGACATGGGAAGACAGCACCATTGCAGTAGTATATAATACTTCGGATGAAGCCATAGAGGTTAATCTGGCAGGCTCAGCCATAGATTCTATGGCAATCAGGGGATACCTGACACTGCATGGAGAAGCGATTACCCTGGAGAACGGAGTACTTACAATGCCTGCACAATCCATATGTATTATGAAGTGATATATTGTTTTTTGGAAGCATTTATATTATAGTATGTAATGAGGATGCAGATATGAAAATATATATTATTCGACATGGCGAAACAGATTGGAATAAGGTCAGACGTCTACAGGGGCGTTCAGATATTCCTTTGAATGAAGAAGGCAGGAGATTGGCAAGGATTACCGGCGAAGCTCTTAGCAGTGTGAATTTCAGGTGTATTTATACCAGTCCTTTGCGAAGGGCTAAGGAAACAGCAATGCTGGTGAAGGGTGACAGACAGATTGATGTAATTGAAGATGAGAGATTACAGGAGATCAGTTTTGGCATTTATGAAGGACATTGTTGTGCAAAAGATAATTATGAGATTCCAGATCCGGATTTTATGAATTTCTTTACACAACCGGATCAGTATCATCCACCTGAGGGCGCAGAATCCATAGAAGAATTATGTGCAAGAACCACTGATTTTTTGCAGGAATTGGTACATACTACACAGTATGGAGCTGAGGATGCAATACTGCTTTCTACACATGGAGCAGCGCTTCGTGGGCTGTTATCTTCGGTAGAAAAGACCGATATCGCGCATTTTTGGCAGGGTGGCGTACATAAGAATTGTGCAGTTACGATTCTTGATGTAACAGATGGCATTATTACTCTGGTTGAAGAAGGTAAAACATATTACGATGAATAGTTACAAAATATTGCAGTAATCAGGTAATTGTGAGCGAAGTGAATGACGAAAGAAGGCGGGCATAATGGTGGAAAATGAATATAGCAAAGTAAAAGTAAATAACGAAATGGATTACTGTTCTGTTACAGATATGGATGTGAAGGCAGCTCTGGAGAAGGCGTTTATGAAGGCAAGGGTTTCCTATTTTTTGAGATGGGAGAAACCAGGCTTCTTTGCAAGGCTTTTCTCAGGTTCTAAGACTAATATTGTATTCTGTATCAATTCTGCACAGCTGGAGACAGCAGAAGAGGTCGTAAAGGGACTGGGAGATATGGAGTCATCCATTAAGATGATTCGCACCAAATCAAACAATAAGATTGGATTCTAAGGGTATAAGTATATAAAAGGGCGTGTGAAAAATAAAAGTTTTTCACACGCCCTTAAATGTCCAGGCTTCACATTTAGAGATTATAGATCATCATCGTCGTAGTCTTCCTCACGATACATGTCATCATTCTCATTTATATATTCTGATTCTCCTTCATTTTCAAAGTCTTCCTCACTATATTCGTCTTCATAGTATTCTTCGTCTTCCCCGGAATAATTGCCCTCATCTTCCTCAGGGTATTCGTCTTCGTAATCTTCCTCATATTCAGATGGTGACTTTTTAAAGAAGCCACGTACAGAGATAAGGATCAGGATAACGACAACGACAATCGCCAATGCAAGATAGACCAGAGTGGAATCATCAAAAATAGCAAGCTTTGATTCACTATCCCCATCAGCTGCATCTGTGGAAGAGGTCGTATTGTCATCGGATGCTGCAGCATTGCTGCCGTTAGAATCAGTAGCCTGAGTCGTTGTATATTTGGTGGCTACAAAGCCGTCTTTACCATTATAATCAAAACGATACCAGCCGCCGCTTTCACCGGTAACTTCTATCTTGGAACCATTGGAGAGTGTACCGATTACAGAATAATCCGTTGAGGGACCGCTGCGGACATTAAGACCTTTCTCAGAGTTTACATAACAGGTGAGACTGGTGTCTTTTACTTCGTAGCCGGAAGCACTTTGTTCTGTAGAGGTATTTTCTGTGGCAAGGACGCTGATCGGTGCTGTTAAGGTAAGTATGGAGACTATAACAGCTGCGAATAATTTTAATTTTTTCATAAAAAAGGAAACCTCCTTACAGTCTGCATCAAAAGCATTTATTTGCCTTAGTATAGCATGCCCGCAAAGAGGTTCCTATATATATTTTGCACAAAATTGGATTATTCGACAAAATCAGTCTTCAAAGGTGACTGTGATATTGCCCATGGAACATGACAGCTCATAATTGCTGGAGGCATTATTGTTGAGTGTCTTCTCGTATTCCAATCCCCCGTATCCCTTGTCTCCTATGGAGATACTGCCCATACTGCCATCCAGGGAATAATTGTGCTTCTGTTCGCTATCAATGAAGGCAAAGGTTAGACTTCCCATGCCGCAATCAGCAGTCAGATCACCACGAATGACGCCGGAGTAATTAAGCTCTCCCATCCCCACTTCAAAGGAAGCGTTCTGCAAAGTACAATGGTTGAGGTCTATGATTCCTGCACCAAGGTTCACATCGGTAGTAGCAGCAGATACATTGGACAGGGTGATGGAGCCGGCACCTGCATCGAGTATGAGAGAATCTGTTGTAAGAGAATCCCACTCCAGATTACCGGCGCCCAGAGAAATAGTGACATCAGTAAATTCCAGATTGGAGGGTATGCGTAGAGTCAGTTTGTTGTGTCTGTCACCAAAGTTTATGCTGGAACCATCGAACCCGATCACATAGAAAGTGCTATTCTCTGTGTAGTATTGATACGTATCACTGCTTTCTGCAACAATCTGAAAATAGTGATTGTCAGAAGACTGTTCGATAATGTATTCACCACCGCCAAGATCTATATTAATGTGCTTGATCTTAGAGGCATCAGCTGCCTCATTGTCTGTCCTTGAACCTGAATAAACGGGATATTCGTCATTGAAATCAAAATGAACGATACGATTATCCACATGGAAAGCAGAATGAGAGGTATCTGAATTATTAAAATGAAATAAGCTGACCAGCTCCGGGATATTACCGGATTTCACATCATTGTGAAAAGAGGAGCCACCAACAAATGTACATATGACTAAAATAACAGCACCTACTGCAAAAAGAATACCCGCTGTAATCAGAGCATTTTTATAAAACTTTTTCATGCTTGCGCCTCCTTATTTCTGGAAAACAGTTTGTGAAATACTTTGCCTATGCCTGTGGCACACCAGGGGATGACTGTGGCACACAGCCAGACTCCAAGGACTATGAAAAGGATGCCGATGGCGACAGTCAGCAGTCCGACGCCTAACAGGGAAAAGGCAACCAGCAGTGTGGATTTGAACAAACATACAATTGCTGCAATGAATAGACTAATACCTACAAGTACACATCCGATGCCGCCAAACAAGGCACCTATCAGAATGCCTGCTAAAGTAGCAAATACCGCAATTATAATTGGAAACCAGAGGGGACTTAACACAACGGCAAGTATAACGGCAAGAATAATAACGGTTGAATCTGTTCCTTTTGCATGAGTCTGTTGATTGGACTGAGCCTGGCTTGCATATTGGGGGGTGTCTGCAATTGGTGCAAGGGGCTGTCTGGAAGATCGGTAATCTGAATCTACCTTAATGGCAGCAGCAATCTCTTCCGGTGAGCCTAATTCCTGCATAATGGCTTCTTCATTTTCAAGTCCGGCATCTTCAATATATTCACGATAATAGGTGAGCGCTTCATCACGTTCTTCAGGTGGGATATCAGCAAGCAGCTGCGCCAGCCGGTCTATAAATTCATTTTTACTCATGGGTAATACCTCCCTCAAATACACTTGTTATTTTGGATGAATAATTGATCCATTCAGTCTCATACATCTGCAGCTGTGTAATACCTTTGTCAGTGATGCGGTAATATCGCCGGTTACGCCCTGCGCATTCTTTATCGTAAGTACTCAGGCATTCATCCTTCTGTAGACGTCTAAGAACCGGATACAGGGTTGATTCACTTAATTCAATAACTTCCCGTACATCCTGTGTGATCTTATATCCGTAGGTTCCCTCCGGGTCTTTGGAGACAACGGCAAGGACAATGGCATCCAGCAGTGTGGAACCTGTATTAAATACCATGGACTCATCTCCTCTATATTGCACGTATAATATTGTATAATATTATATGTTGTATAATATTGCTTGTGCCTATACTATACAGCGTATAATATAGATTGTCAATGGTATTTTTTCACTTGACAAAGGACTTGGGACTGCGATAGTATAATAGAAGCAAAAGGTAGTGCCAGAGAGGAGTATCTATTACCCCTTATCAGAGAGAAAGATTCATTGGCTGTAAGATCTTTTTAAGGAAAGGATAGAGAAGGTAGCTCTGAAACCGGAGTCCCGAAGTATTTATATAAAAGTATTTATATAGAAGTAAGGATTCACGTTTCGTCCACGTTATCGGACAGGATTTTGATAGAGATCCTATAAGAGGAACAATTTATTGTTTGAACAAAGGTGGTACCGCGTTAATACGCCCTTTGCCGGATATCCGGTGAAGGGTTTTTTTGCGCAAATGAGCAGAGACATGGTTCACAATGCAGATGCATGGAATCATGCAAGAAAGCATTGTGAACTATGGCGAACAATGCGACCGAGAGGACGAAGTCCACGAGGTGCTCATTTGCGCATGGGGTTCTGAATAGTTACTAGACTTTTTAAAAGAGAAAGGAAGAAAACCATGAGCAAAGAATTGGCTAAGACCTATGATCCACATGGACTGGAAGACAGAATTTATCAGAAATGGCTTGACAAGAAGTATTTTCATGCAGAAGTAGACAGAAGCAGGAAACCATTTACTATTGTAATTCCACCCCCAAATATTACAGGACAGCTGCATATGGGACATGCGCTGGATAATACCATGCAGGATATCCTGATTCGTTTTAAGAGAATGCAGGGATATAATGCACTTTGGCAGCCCGGTACTGACCATGCAAGTATTGCAACTGAGGTCAAGATCATCCAGAAGCTGAAAGAAGAAGGTATTGACAAGCATGAGCTGGGACGTGAGAAGTTCCTGGAGCGTGCGTGGGACTGGAAGAAGGAATATGGCGGAAGAATCATCAGCCAGTTAAAGAAGCTGGGTTCCTCCTGTGACTGGGACAGAGAACGTTTCACCATGGATGAGGGCTGCAACAAGGCTGTAACAGAAGTATTCTGCAAGATGCATGAGAAAGGCTACATCTATAAGGGCTCACGTATTGTCAACTGGTGTCCTGTATGTAATACTTCTATTTCTGATGCAGAGGTTGAATATGAGGATCAGGCTGGACATTTCTGGCATATTAAGTATCCTATTCTGAATGAGGATGGAACACAGTCAGGAGAGTATCTGACTTTTGCAACAACAAGACCTGAGACTATGCTGGGTGATACCGCAGTAGCCATTCATCCTGATGATGAGCGTTATACACATCTGAAGGGCAGGAAGGTATTACTTCCTATTATGAATCGTGAGATTCCTATCGTAGAAGATACTTACGTAGATATGGAATTCGGTACAGGCGTTGTTAAGATTACACCTGCCCATGACCCTAACGACTTTGAAGTAGGTAAGAGACATAATCTGCCGATCATCAACATTATGAATGATGATGCTACCATTAATGAAAATGGTGGTAAGTTCGCAGGTATGGATCGTTATGCAGCAAGGGAAGCCATCGTAAAAGAACTGGATGAGATGGGACTTCTCGTTAAGATTGAGGATTACAGCCACAATGTAGGCACACATGACCGTTGTAAGACTACGATTGAGCCATTGGTAAAACAGCAGTGGTTCGTTAAGATGGATGAGCTGATCAAACCGGCTGTAGAGGCAGTAAAGAATGGTGAGATCAAGCTGATTCCTGAAAGAATGGACAAGACATATTTCAACTGGACTGATAATATCAAGGACTGGTGTATTTCCAGACAGCTCTGGTGGGGACACAGAATTCCTGCATATTATTGTGATAAGTGTGGTGAGATCGTTGTTGCCAAGGAAATGCCTAAGGTATGCCCTAAGTGTGGATGTGAACACTTTACACAGGATCCGGATACACTGGATACCTGGTTCTCATCAGCATTGTGGCCTTTCTCCACATTAGGATGGCCTGACAAGACAGAAGATCTGGATTATTTCTATCCTACAGATGTACTGGTAACAGGTTATGATATCATCTTCTTCTGGGTTATTCGTATGATCTTCTCAGGTTATGAGCAGATGGGTGAGAGACCATTCAAGACAGTTCTGTTCCACGGTCTGGTCCGTGACTCTCAGGGACGTAAGATGTCCAAGTCTCTGGGCAATGGTATTGATCCTCTGGAAGTAATTGACCAGTATGGTGCAGATGCCCTTCGTATGACTCTGATTACAGGTAATGCACCTGGTAATGATATGCGTTTCTACTATGAAAGAGTAGAGGCAAACAGAAACTTCGCCAATAAGGTATGGAATGCTTCCCGTTTCATCATGATGAATATGGAAGGCAAAGAAGTGACAGATGCGTCAGATTCCTTAGAGCCTGTTGATAAGTGGATCATTTCCAAGCTGAACAGTCTGGTAAAAGAAGTAACAGATAACATGGAGAACTTCGAACTGGGTATTGCTGTCCAGAAGATTTATGATTTCATCTGGGATGAATTCTGCGACTGGTATATCGAAATGGTAAAACCAAGACTGTACAATTCAGATGACACAGCTTCACAGAATGCAGCATTGTGGACATTAAAGACAGTATTGGTTGATGCGCTGAAGCTGCTGCATCCATATATGCCTTTTATCACAGAGGAAATCTTCTGCACAATCCAGTCAGAAGAAGAATCCATTATGATCTCCAAGTGGCCTGAATACAGCGAGGCACGTAATTTCGCTTCTGAGGAAAAGGCAATCGAGATCATCAAGGAAGCAGTCCGTGGTATCCGTAACGTAAGAACAGAGATGAACGTAGCTCCTTCCAAGAAGGCTCATGTATATGTAGTATCAGAGAAGGAAGACATCAGAAAGACTTTTGAAGAAGGCAGACTGTTCTTCGCAACACTTTCCTATGCTTCTGATGTATCTGTTCAGACAGATAAGAATGGAATTGCTGATGATGCAGTATCCGTAGTAATCGCCAATGCCAATATCTATATTCCTTTTGCAGAACTGGTAGATATCAAGCAGGAGATTGAGCGTCTGGAGAAAGAATCAAAGCGTCTGGATGGAGAATTGGCGCGTGTCAATGGGATGCTATCCAATGAACGTTTCTTATCCAAAGCACCG
>ERZ773157.2677-NODE-2677-length-13493-cov-2.985861_pt1 | contig 13493 bp, 8 predicted proteins | sample MGYA00511480_ERZ773157 | MGnify/ENA primary metagenome ERZ773157 (study PRJEB29015, sample SAMEA2737863) | human gut metagenome | biome: human gut; feature: human-associated habitat; material: faeces | place: China | collected 2012 ... | reverse complement strand
GCGATGGCGATTTCACGGCCGATCTTCGTAAAGATTTTGCCGCGCTCGGCGTCCGCCTTGCCCTTTTTGTGCTTGATATTTGCCCACTTGGAATGGCCTGACATAAATGAAAAACCTCCCGGTTGTTCTTGCTACATCGTTTATTATAGCACGATACGGACGCTGTGCGCAACGGGTGTCGCCGCTTTTTTGGCTTTTTTCTTGAAAATATTCGTTTTTCCTTTTGAAGACATCGTCAATATATTAGAAGTAGAAGAAAAACTCTCGGTAAAATAAATATCGCTATTGTCTTTCAATTTCTGCACATCCAATGTGAAAATCAACTCTTTATTGAACATCGGATCGGAAGTAGTAGCAGCACTATTGGCCAATTCATAAGAAGCAGGACTTTCTCCGCCGGCTTCACCGATAATTTCCTTTGCTTCTTTCAAAGCCGCCTCTTTATCGTTTCCCCAAAGATATACCCGGGCTAAAAGTGCTGTCACCGCATAGTAATTCATTCTTTGTTTCCGGTTATACAGCGGATCGGAAGTATCGGAAAATTTAAATTCTTCTTTCCCTTTCATCAACTGTTTTGCAGCCAACAAATCCGTTTCTATTTTTTTCAAAACCTCTTTCACCGTCAACTGGGACTGGGCGATATTCGTAAAAACATCTATATAAGGAATAGCCAATGCGTCCAATCCTTTATTATTATTCATCGCAGCCGAAGGAGCGAATAAACGGAGTATATCGAAATGCAGAAAAGCCCGCAAAGCCAGAAATTCTCCTTTATACACATCATGTACCTCGGGTGAAGTAAAAACCCCTTTATTTTCGTCGATGAACAACATGGCCTGATTGATATTGGCTACAGCAGAAAAATGATTACTCCAAATAGAGCTAATGCGACTTTCCTCTGTTTTCTCGGTATACTTATATTCTGCTGCATTTTTGAAATTATGCTCATAACCGGAAGAAGTTGTTTTCAACGGACTGTTGTAATATTGAGCCAATACATCCAGGTAGCCGTACGTCAGATCTCTGCCGTAACTATTCGTACCGCACATCAATGCATAAACACCTACCAAAGCATCTCTGAATCCGGCTTCAGTACCGAACAGATCCTCTGCTTTCATATCCGCTTTCGGAGAAACGTCCAGCCAGTCGTTACAGCCGGTCAATGCCACAAAGAGCGAAAGAATGATCGTTTTATTTATTAATTTTTTCATAGTATTGTCCGATTAAAAAGTGATTTGAGCAGCCAGTGAAAAAGTCCTTGCAAAAGGATAGGAAGTACCTCTTTCCATCCGCACCGTGGAAGAAGTGAAAACATCGTTTCCGATAGCGGAGATTTTCAAGCGCTGAATCCCCCACTCTTTCAATTTCGCACTCCGGAAATCATAACTCACAGATAAAGCCTGAAGCTGAATATAATTTTCTTTTTCCACAAAGCGGGAAGTCGGATTAGTGACCGAAACATCGCTTACCTTTTTGAATTTTGCCACGTCTCCCGGTTCATTCCAACGGTCGTACAGAATTCGCCGGTCTCCGTTCTCGTTGGGATTTACATTCTCCACTTTGTCGACTAAGGTCTGATTGTAAATATAACCACCGTATTTATAATATAAATGCGCATTCAACTCCCAGCCTTTATACATAAACATCGTTCCGACCGTTCCATAAATTTTAGGATCGGAAGATCCCCAGGGTTTGTAATTTTTACTATCCCATTTATTCACTTTATTCCCGTTCATATCCAGGAATATTTCATCACCGGTAGCCGGATCGATTCCCAAAGATTCATTCACCCAGATGGTATTCTGCGACAACCCTTCTTTGTAACGGATCATCGGTTTGTTTTCCACTTTGGAATCCTGGTCGGCATTAAAGGCTGTCAAAGCTTTGTTGATTTTCTTCACTTTATTTTTATTGTGTGCCAGATTGAAGAAAATATCCCAGTTCAATTCCCGTTTGACATCCCGGAGTACCGTACCTTTTAAGGATAGTTCGACCCCACTGTTTTCTACTTCTCCCAAATTTTCTTTATAAGAAGAAAAACCCAAAGACGGAGCAATAGATACGTCGATCAGCACATCTTTCGATAAATCCCGGTATACATTGAAAGATCCGGTCAGACGACTATGGAAGATTTCGAAATCCAACCCTACGTTTTGTTTTTCTACCTTCTGCCATTTCAGGTTTTTATTTCCGAAAGCCTTCATAATGGCTCCCAGATAGCCGCTGTAAGAAATGGTATTGATCCGGCTATCGTTATAGGAATACATGGCCATGGCCTGGTAAGGACTAAAGTTTTGCCCACCGGTTGTCCCGATAGATCCCCTGATCTTCAACAGGTTGATCACGCCCCAGTCTTTCATGAATTTTTCGTTATGGATATTATATCCGACACCGACCGACCAGAAAGTACCCCAGCGGTTGTTCGAACCGTAAATAGACGAACCGTCGCTTCGAACAGAAGCATCCAACAAGAAACGATTGTCATACGTATATCCCAGGTTACCCACAAAACCGACCAGGCGGGTCACATCGAAACTACCTCCGGGTTTCGCCCCTTCCTGATACCCCGAACCGATCGACACATGATCCATGTTCGCATTGGGAAAACCGACAACGTAGATACTGGTATTGTCATACTGTTTTTCCTGAAGGTTATACACAAACCCCAGGTTGATAAAATGTTTTTTCAGGCTCTTAAAATATGATAAGATGACGTTAATATCATAACTGAAATCATTGGAAGTCGACTGGGCATAACTCCCTTTTTTCTCTTTGTCCAAAAATTCGGTATTTTCATAGGATTTATAAACATCGGTCTTTCCATTATCCACGCTTAACGAAAGATTGGCCTTCAATTTCAATCCCTGAATAATATCGTATTCTATCGAGAAATTATTCAGAAAATTATTAGAAGTCTGCTGATTTTTAGAAGGCAATACCGCATTGTACAATTCATTATACATGGTCTTCGAGGTAATTCCCCGGTCATAATATTCATAAGAATAGAGGACCTTTTTCACATTCCCGTTTTCATCATAAGGATTATAATAGGGATTATAATAGAGGTAAGAACTAAAACTTCCGTAAGGGGAATTGACCGACTTCAAATGATCGAAGGAAGCATAATTGGAGAATTTCAGGTTTTTCAGGTTATATTGAAGCCGGATCCCTCCACCGTAATTATCCCGTTTCGAGCCTTTCATCACTCCGACTTTATTCGAATAGAAAAGATCGAAAGCATAACGGAACGATTCGTTTCCACCTTCTGCCATTACGGTATGTTTATGGCCGACCCCCAATTCCCGTACCGGAATGGACAACCAATCCACATCATTTCCTTCCTTCACCAATTTCAGAATCCGGTTATATGCATCCAACTTATCATCCGTCCATCCGGGTTTGGAAGATTTTTCATACAATCCGGAACGCACTTCGTATTCCAGTTTTTCTTCTGCATTCATCAGATTATAATCCGAAAGATCGGCTATTTCGAAGTTGGCACTACCGTTATAAGACAACTGCAATTTTCCGGCTTTGGGAAGTACTGTCTCGATCACCACAACACCATTGGCAGCACGTGAGCCGTAAATCGCTGTAGCCGATGCATCTTTCAGAATAGTGATATAACGTACCCGGTTGGGGTCGAGGTCGAACACCTTCTGAGCGGTTACTTCGAAACCATCCATAATAAAAGTCGGCATATTCGGATTGTTTTCATACTCGGCCTTCAAACTACTGGACCCCCGGATTTCAAAATCAGGAATCGTATTCGGGTCACTACCCATTTCATTATTCACCACTTTAGTAAAAGAAGGATCGAGCACAGACAAGGTATTCAGGATATTTCCCGTAGAAATAGTCTTCAGTTCATCTCCGGAGAAGGTCTTGGATACACCGGTAAAGCTCTCCTTCTTCCGGGTAAAGTAACCATTGACCACCACCTCTTCCATTTCCGCCACTTCCTCGGTCAATATCACATTCAACGTTTCTTGCCCGGCATATCTGACCTCCTGTGGCTTCATGCCGACAAATGTAAACATCAATACCGTTTCTTTCCCATCCTCCGGAATGGTGATCGAATATTTTCCATCGATGTCGGTCGATACGCCTAAGGTCGTCCCTTTAATTACGACGGTCACTCCCGGTAAGACCGCCCCGCTTTTATCTTTCACCACCCCTTTCAGTACTTTCGGCCCGGCCGGTACTTCTCCTTTTGCACGAATCAGAATGATATCGTTGTACAGCTCATACTCCAAATTCACTTTTTTCAATACCATATCCAACACTTCGCTCAATTCTTTGTCTTTAACCTGAACGGAAACCTGACCAGCTTCCCGCACCACACCGGAATTATACATCATTTTCATACCGGTTTGTTGTTTCACGGCATCGACAAATTTCTCCACAGAAACCTCTTTCAAGTCTAAAGTCACCAGCTTGCTTTGAGAAAAAACATGAGCCGATAAATTCAGGCTAAAAACAAAAATGAAAACAATACAACATTTGATAAACATCAAATTTTTCCTAAACCTCTTTAAAAGGCCCGGAAATCGGATCAGACGATTTTTTTTCATACCATTGTAATTTAGTTAAGTAATTAAGAAGACTTTCGAGATAACAGGATTTTATTATTATCTATTTCATAATGAATATCCTGGAGTCTTTCCAACACTTGCAGGAAAGTATTGATCGAATCATACCGTTCGAGACTACCGGTATATTTCAGCTGTTTCATTTCCTCATTCCGGAAAACCACTTCAGATCCGTACCAACGGGACAGTGTTTCCATAATTTCCTCCAGGGGCTTATCCCTGAAAACAAAAACCCCGTCTTTCCAGCCTACATATTCTTCAACTTCGACTTTACGACTGATTAATTCACCGGACCTTTCCAGGATAGCCTGTTCACCTGGCGATAAGATTACGCTTTTCTTTGTATGGGAAGTATAACGTACACAGCCTCTCACTAAGGTGGTATATTCTGCTTTATCCATGTATGAACTTATTCCGAAAGCCGTCCCCAATACGGTCACCTCTCCCTGAGAAGTAATTACCTGAAAAGGACGTCCGTCTTCGGCCACGTCGAAATAGGCTTCTCCTTCCAAATACACTTTACGTTCCCCAGCAGTGAACTGCACCGGATACTTTATTTTCGATTCTGCATTTATCCATACTTTCGTATGATCTTCCAACGTGATGTAACACTCACCGGCTGTGGGCACAATCAATTCATTATAAGCCAATTCCTGTATTTGAGGCGTAGATCGGTAAGTAATCTTTCCCTCTGCATAACTAATCTGAGTCCCATTTTTTTCCAGTACCTGCATGGAATCCCGCTCGAGATTCACCGTCTCGCCATTTGTCAGTCGTAATATAGCTTTGTAACTCCCGGGGCGAATCGTCTCCTGCTGTGCCGGTGGAACAACTTCTACCTCCGGTAATCCAAGATTCAGTAACCAACTCATTCCTAAAAGTAAAACCACCACTGCTGCAGTAAGAATCCGGATAATCCTCTTTTTATGACGAAGCGATTTTTGTTGCCTGCTGAATTTGCCGAAAGCTTTCCGGGCATCGTATTGTTTATATTCCTCCAGCTTTTCAGCCAAAATATCTCCCTGACTCAACTGCCGAAACACATTTTCCAAATTCCGATCGTTCAACATTTCCCGAAATTCCTGCTTTTCCCTTTTCTCCAATGTCCCGGAATAATATTTTCTCAAAAGAGTAACCTGTCGGTCAAATTTATCTTTTTGCATCTTAAAAAACGTTCGATTCTTTTTGCGGGAATCCGCAAAAAGAATAATTGCCAGCTGACCAATGACAATTGACAATTACCTGGAAGCTTCGCTTCCATTAGAAAATATTAAGAAAAGAAAAATGAGAAATAGGATGAAGAAAAAAATCATTGATTATCAAACAAATAAAGAAGAAACCACAGATTGGAAAATATGTGGTCAATTGTCACGCGACAATTGTCAATTAACTAAGTGCCCGCAGGATCCAATAGCTTTTTAAACTTTATGAACTTTCAACTAATTTAATCGAACGTTTTTTCGGTTCATTCAATGATAAAATGCATGAAGCAGGATTTGGTATGACAGAAATTTCATTTTTTTTGAAAAAAATTTACCTCGTCTGTAAAAAAAACGGAAATTGACAGGATTATTAATGGAAAGTCCGGGGAGCGAATGGGCTATCGAAGATTTTCAAATAGATTAAATAAAAGAATAAAAATAGAAAAAGTCTTAGAAAAGAGGACAGGAATTATTGGAAAAATCAAAATGTCGGAAAAATCCCCCTAAAAGGTTGATTTTTCCGACATTTTGCATTCTATTTTGAAGAAACGAACTTAATAAACAGTCTTGTCTTTGTTTTCTTTCCACAAGCTGAATTCTTCTCCAGCCGTATCCTCTTTCTCATTCAAAAAGGGAATACTCCGATCGGCCTCGGGGAGGGCAATCTCTTTATAGATCAGGGAATCATCGAATCCGGCAAGTGCTGCATCTTCTTTTGTAGAGGCATAATATACCCGGGAAGGTCTTGCCCAATAAATAGCACCAAGGCACATAGGACAAGGCTCACAACTGGCATATATCTCACATCCCCCGAGTTGAAAAGTATCTAACTTACGACAAGCCTCGCGAATCGCATTCACTTCGGCATGTGCTGTCGGGTCACAATCCGGAGTAACCGTATTGGCACAAGCTGCGATAATTTTTCCCTCCTTGACAACAACAGCGCCGAACGGCCCCCCGGTCCCCTGTTTCACATTCTCTACAGCCAAACGAATAGCCTCTCTCATAAACTTCTCTTCGTACATAACCTCTCAACTAAAATTTCATATTTCCCGTCCCCTCTCTCTTCCACCTCTAACCTCTATTCTTTTTACCTCTAGTTTATAGCTTACAGCCTTTAGCCTTTCCCTTTTTTTCCTTTCTTCTCCCCTTCATCCGGCAACTTCTTACTATACCAAAGCATAAAAATCCCCGCCAGAATAAAAGGAATACTCAAAATCTGTCCCATATTCAAGGCCATTCCAGCTTCCCAGGGTTCCTGTACTTCCTTGACGAACTCGATAATAAAGCGGGCAGAGAAGATCAGGATCAAAAAAGCGCCGAAGATAAATCCCATTTTCTTCTTAACGTTCGTTCGCCAATAAAGATACATCAAAACAAAAAAACTAAACAGGTAACAAATTGCTTCATACAATTGAGCCGGATGGCGCGGCAATTCCGGATTCGGTAAATCACTATTCATGAAGCGGAATCCCCAAGGCATATTGGTCGGTAATCCCACAATTTCAGAGTTCATCAAATTTCCTGTCCGGATAAAAAAGCCGGCTAAAGCAATCGGAATCACAGCCCGGTCTAAAATCCAGAATATAGATTTTTTGCTGACTTTCCGTGAATAATACCACAATCCGGCTATAATACCTATTGCAGCGCCATGACTGGCCAATCCCTGATAACCGGTAAACTTAAATTCGGGCGAAAACCGTACAGGCAGGATCATCTCCAGCGGATGCTGGCTATAATAAGCCCAGTCGTAAAAGATACAATGTCCCAAACGGGCACCGACTATCGTCGCGATCGCTACATACAACCACAATTTATCCAACCAGGCCATAGGCAATCCTTCGGACTTGAACATTTTCTCTTCAACCTTATAACCTAAAATAAAGGCCACAGCGAACAGCAACCCGTAATAACGAATGGAAATACCCCCCAAATTGAAGATCTCGGGACTAATATCCCAATTAATAAATAAAGACAACATACGTTATGATTTTCAAAAATCAGTTTATTCATTTTTCCCGTGGCAGTTCTTATACTTCAGTCCGCTACCACATGGACAAGGATCATTCCTCCCCACTTTCGGTCCTACTTTCACCGGTTCGTGCCGCACCTGTTCACGGTTGGCGGCAGCAGCCTGAGCCTCCGAACGACTTTCCCGCAGTTTACTCAAATCGGTCCGCTTTTCTTCAGCTTCGCGTACATGCTCGGGTTCTTGCATCGGAATCTGCCCTTTCATCAGTGTAGACACCATCCCTTTATTGATCTTTTCCACCATAGTCTTAAACAAATTATAAGACTCGAATTTATAAATCAACAAAGGATCTTTCTGTTCATAAGCAGCATTCTGAACCGATTGTTTCAGATCGTCCATTTCGCGGAGATGTTCTTTCCAGGCATCATCGATATGAGCCAGAATGACCGATTTCTCGAAAGAACGCATCAAATCTTCACCATTCGTACGATAGGCCTTCTCCAGGTTGGTCACCACGCTGTACATCCGTTGACCGTCGGTAAAAGGAACGACAATATTCTTAAAGACATCTCCCCGTGTTTCGAATACATTCTTGATCACCGGATAAGCTTGCTGAGCGATATGTTCGACTTTACGCTGATAAGCCTCCCGTACATATCGATACAACGATTCGGCCAATTCATTGGGACGGGCTTTCTGGAATTCCTCCGGATCCACTTCATAATCGACGGACAATACCCTCAATACTTCCATCCGGAAACCTTCCGGATCGTTCACCGGCTGGTATTCCATAACGATTGCCTCACAAACATCGTAAGTATTATTTGCTACAGCCACACCGATACGTTCTCCTAACAAAGCCTGACGACGTTGTTTATAAATCACCGTACGCTGGGAATTCATCACATCGTCATATTCCAGCAAACGCTTACGAATACCGAAGTTATTTTCTTCCACCTTCTTCTGTGCACGTTCGATAGACTTGGTAATCATAGAATGCTGAATCACATCCCCTTCCTGATGTCCCAAACGGTCCATCACCCGGATTATACGTTCCGAGCTGAACAAACGCATCAGGTCGTCCTCGAGCGATACGAAGAACTGGGAAGACCCCGGGTCTCCCTGACGTCCGGCACGTCCACGTAACTGACGGTCGACACGACGGGAATCATGCCGTTCGGTACCGATAATAGCCAAACCTCCGGCCTCACGTACCTCAGGGCTCAATTTGATGTCCGTACCACGTCCTGCCATATTGGTAGCGATAGTCACCGTCTTCGATTTACCGGCTTCGGCAACGATCTCGGCTTCCCGTTGATGTAATTTCGCATTCAATACATTGTGTTTGATACCACGCAGTTTCAACATACGGCTCAGCAATTCGGACACCTCGACAGAAGTCGTTCCCACCAAAACCGGCCGGCCTAAATCTACCAAACGGACAATTTCATCGATAACCGCATTGTATTTCTCGCGTTTCGTTTTAAACACAAAATCATTGGCATCGATACGGATCACCGGACGGTTAGTCGGAATGACCACCACATCCAGTTTATAAATATCCCAGAACTCACCGGCTTCCGTCTCTGCCGTACCTGTCATACCGGCTAACTTGTGATACATACGGAAGTAGTTCTGTAAAGTAATCGTTGCAAAAGTCTGAGTGGCAGCTTCGACTTTTACATTTTCTTTCGCTTCGATAGCCTGATGCAAACCGTCCGAATAGCGGCGTCCTTCCATGATACGCCCGGTCTGCTCATCCACGATCTTCACTTTATTATCGAGTACTACATATTCTACATCCTTCTCGAACAAGGTATAGGCTTTCAACAACTGATTGACAGTATGTACCCGTTCGGATTTCATCGCATAATTCTGGATCAGTTCATCCTTCTTCGCCAATTTTTCTTTATCATCCTTCGTGTCCCGTTCGATCTCTGCAATCTCCGAGCCGATATCCGGGAGGATAAAGAATTTCGGATCTTCACCTGCAGCAGTAATGGTATCATGTCCCTTATCGGTCAGGTCGATCGAATTCAGTTTTTCATCGATCACAAAATACAAAGGATCGGTAATCTCCGGCATTCTCCGGTTATTTTCCTGCATGTATTCGTTTTCCGTCTTGATCAGGATCGCTTTATTGCCTTCTTCACTCAAAAACTTGATCAAAGGTTTGTATTTGGGCAACCCTTTATGTGCCCTCAGTAACAATATCCCCCCTTCTTTTCTCTTTTTAGAATCATCGCTGGCCAACAGCTCTTTCGCTTCCTTAAAAGTCTGCATCACAAATTCCTGTTGCATTTTCACGAGGCGCTCCACCCCGGGCTTGTATTCATCGAACATCTGATCGTCTCCTTTGGGTACGGGGCCGGAAATAATCAACGGCGTACGGGCATCGTCGATCAATACGGAATCGACCTCGTCGACAATCGCAAAATTGTGCTTACGCTGTACCAAATCCTCCGGATTGATAGCCATATTATCACGCAGATAATCGAAACCGAATTCGTTGTTCGTACCGAAAGTAATATCGGCCATATAAGCCTGCCGACGCTGGGGAGAATTGGGTTGATGCTTATCGATACAATCGACAGAAAGCCCATGGAACATATAAAGCGGTCCCATCCACTCCGAGTCACGTTTAGCCAGGTAATCGTTTACCGTCACCATATGCACACCACGTCCGCTCAAAGCATTCAGGAACACCGGAAGAGTAGCCACCAAGGTTTTCCCTTCACCGGTAGCCATCTCTGCAATTTTTCCCTGATGCAAAACAGCACCACCGATCAGCTGCACGTCATAATGCACCATATCCCAGGTCACCTCATTTCCTCCGGCAAGCCAGGAATTGAAATAAATGGCTTTGTCACCTTCTATCTCGACAAAATCGTGAGTAACCGCCAAATCCCGGTCGAACTGGGTCGCCGTCACTTCAATTTCAGTATTCTCTTTAAAACGACGGGCGGTTTCCTTCATCACAGCAAAGGCTTTAGGCATCAATCCGGTCAAAACTTCTTCTACCTTTTTGTCGATCTGTTCTTCCAGCTTATCTATACGATCGTAAATTTCCTCCCGTTCTTCGATCGCAGGCCTTTCCTCTTCCACTTTCCGTTTGAGTGCTGCAATCTCATTCTCTTCTTCTCCGATATATTCACGTACTTCCTTTTTCATATCTTCAGCAACTGCACGTAATTCATCGGCACTGATACTTTTCAGCTTCTCCCACTCTGCATTCACTTTGGCCACAATCGGCATCAGTTCTTTCATATCCCGGTCGGATTTATTTCCGAACAGGCTTTTTAAAATATCATTAAAACCCATTTAATTATAAATTGTAAATTGTAAACAGTAAAATTTTAATCGACGACACTTCGTCAATCTTTCAGAAAATTGAATTTCCTCTCGTTTATCCGAGATAGACTACCCTCGTAAATCTTAATTATAATTTGCAGATTAAACCTCAGGAGCCCTGATCTTATGGGCAATACGACATAAGGATCCGATATTGACACGGACCGTTTTATCGAAAGTAAAATCATCGGCAAGCGCCTCGACGACGGGGATTTGAAAATAATCCGGAGGCAAACCGGAACAAAAAACCTGTTCCTCTTCTTCTTCTTCCAAATAAACAGATACGACCTTTACCGTATTGGTTATGATCAATCTACACCTTTCCCCTCTCAAAGACTCTCCACAACCCTGAGCCTTTAAAGGAATCGTTACGGCACAACCGGCCATAACATACAATGCAGCGATCAAATATCTGTTCATTTCCACAAGTGACAAATATAAGGGAAAATACAAGAAGTTAAAAATGTTTCCGAAAGAAAATCAACAGATAAATGATCGGTAGCTTCCTGTGTATCCTAAAATGTAGGTTCAATTTTTTTTCATTCTATTCCGATTCCGGGTTTTGTGCCGTCAGACCGGTTCGCCCGGAACGGTCCGCCGGTCAGTGATAGAAAAAGGTAGACGACCGACAGAAGCGACCGGGTCCCCAAACACGATCACCGAAGACGGATTACTAACGAAATAAACCTACTTTTATAAGTCCCAATATGTATATAACGGCCCAAATAATACTTTTCTTATATTTGCCGGACATATGGGAATTTAATCCGTCACAAACATGAATAAAATCGTTGTAGCAATAGATTCTTTCAAGGGAAGTTTAAGTTCCCGTGAAGCCGACGAGGCAGCAGAACAAGGTATCAAAACAATCTTTCCGCAGTGTGAAGTACTGCATTTTCCGGTAGCCGACGGGGGTGAAGGCATACTGGAAATCCTGACGGATGCTTTCCACGGCCATACCGTTCCGCTTGTCGCCCATAACCCACTTATGCAAAAAATAACTACGCAATTCGGTATCTCGGAAGACGGCCGCACGGCATTGGTGGAAATGGCAAGGATCAGCGGCCTGCCACTGTTACCTCCCTCCCGGCGGAATCCCATGCTCACGACCTCCTATGGTCTGGGAGAAATCATTGCAGAAGCCCTGAACAAAGGATGCCGGCACTTTATTATCGGAATAGGCGGAAGTGCCACGAACGATGCCGGCTTAGGCATGTTACAAGCTTTAGGATTCCGCTTTTTCGATCACGACAATAAGCTTTTAGGAACCGGAGGACAAATATTATCGCGAGTCGCTGCTATCGACACCACGGCGGTTCATCCGGCTCTGTCCGAAGCCAGTTTCACCATCGCCTGCGATGTCGATAATCCTTTTTACGGTCCCCGTGGGGCTACCCGGATATTCGCCGGACAGAAAGGAGCAACCCCCGAAATGACAGAGCATCTGGAAGCAGGCATGCAAGCTATAGCTGCCGTTATCGCCCAAACTACCGGAAAAGACATCGGCCGGATTCCCGGCTCCGGAGCAGCCGGAGGAGTCGGAGGAGCTTTTCTGGCTTTTACGAATGCCCGGTTAATGTCCGGGATTGACTTGATCCTAACCCATCTTCAGTTCGGTAAGCGAATCCAAAATGCCGATCTCATCATCACCGGAGAAGGAAGTGCCGATGCACAAACGACTATGGGAAAAGTGGCTTACGGCATACTTCGGGAAGCCCGCAAACAAAACATTCCGGTCCTTCTGGTAGCCGGCCATATTGCAGATACCCCTTCCTTGTATACTGCAGGATTCAGTGGCATATTTTCCATCGCCCCGGGTCCGGTGACTCTGGAAAAATCCATGCATCCCGAATTTGCCGCTACCCACCTGCAACGGCTGATCACTCAGATTTGCAAGCTATTACAAGCTTTCAGGGTTTGATCTGATTCAAAATCAAATGACAGGCAGGAGTATATACCGATCCATGATCGAATCCCTGCAATTCATAAAGGGTGACTTTGTCGTTCCCCAAAGCTTTCAGTATAACTTCAAGGTGCAAATTTTCTTCGTAACGGGCTGTCATTTCCAACTGCCGGTCTCCGGTTATCATCACCAAAGGAGGTATCCCCTTACGTGCCCGATTAAGCGGTGCATAGCAATCGACAACAGGAATATCGAACGGGATATTCCGTTCCTTCCGAATCGTAAAATGAGTATTCGTCTGACCACTTACCGGGAAAAGTCCGGCCAAACGATCGGCATCTTCCCCGTACCGTGCCAGATAGGCTTTATCCAACCCCACCATCAGGGTGAGGTATCCTCCGGCAGAATGCCCGGCCACGTATACCCGGGTGGGATCTCCCCCATATTCCCCGATATGTTTCATCACCCAAGCC
>ERZ773157.2667-NODE-2667-length-13543-cov-9.442690_pt1 | contig 13543 bp, 9 predicted proteins | sample MGYA00511480_ERZ773157 | MGnify/ENA primary metagenome ERZ773157 (study PRJEB29015, sample SAMEA2737863) | human gut metagenome | biome: human gut; feature: human-associated habitat; material: faeces | place: China | collected 2012 ... | reverse complement strand
ACATTTGTTTTTCTGGGCTCATTAACGAGCAAATAAGCTTGTGAAACAAGCGAATAAGCTCTGAAAGAGCGGATTTGCGAGTTTGATAAAAAGGCTAATTGATATGTGATATAATGACCGAGTTTGACAATCACCACATGTTTGTCCCCAGCGGGCAATGTGCATCTGACCGAAAGGCTCTCGCTTCCACATAAGTACCACATTTTCGGCAAGTACCTTTATTAAGCCATTTACACGCCTTGCATACCGCAAGGCGTGTTTCATATTGCGACGGATCAGCCTGTTCCATTTTAGGGACACTTCTTTGAAAGTCCAACACCTGCTGTAGTGCCGTCTGCTCATCCATTTCCCGTAGCAGACAGCGTACACAGGGGATCCGCATATTTGATCCAGACATATTAAATCTACATTCCCTTCTCAGACAATCGGACAATAAATCCGACATACACTGCACGGTAACAAAGTAACTGTCTGCTCGCTGCCGTTCCAATGTTCTGTACGATACTGCACCTTCACCTGATCCGGCTGTTCAAAAGTATTGTGCGCATGCACCTCATCCTGAAGCACAGCAATCTCTGCTTGTCCGTTAAATTGGCTCTTATCTTCCAAACGGCAGATCACCTGTATTTCTTCCTTCAGCGAAGTATTCGCAAGCGTAATCGTCATATTTCCATCATCACTCACAGACACCGACTCCGAAAGTGATGGTATCACTTTTCCATCATGATCTACCGGCAGCGTATCAACCGCACTTTGCACAAGACTGGCACCCTGATGTTCTTTATACATAGCAAACACATCATAAGTTGGCGTCTTAACGATCTGATTCCCCTCTGTCAACACCATCGCCTGCAATACGTTGACAACCTGTGCGATATTTGCCATTGAGATCATATCGCTATGTTTGTTAAAGATATTTAAATTCAAAGCGGCTACGATCGCATCACGCATCGTATTTTGCTGGTACAAAAATCCCGGATTCGTTCCCGGCTCCACATCATACCAAGTTCCCCACTCATCTACAATAAGATCAATATTATGCTCTGGATCAAGCTCATCCATAATCTTCAAATGACCATCAATGACCTCCTCGATCCCTAACGTTTTCGCGATCGTTGTGTAATATTCCTGCTCAGTAAAATCCGTAGCACTTCCTTTGTGTTCCCAGTCGCCCGGCACGGTATAATAATGCAGACTAATCCCTTTGGCGTGCTGATGGTTAATACGACTCATCAGCTCTCTCGTCCATGCATAATCATCCCCACTTGGTCCACAAGCTACTTTATATAATTTATTGCCGGAATATTCTTTGCAAAACTGCTGATACCGCTTATATTCATTGGCATAAAAGTCCGCGTCCATGCTGCCACCGCAGCCCCAACTTTCATTGCCGATACCCAAGTATTTTACTTTCCAAGGCTCTGCATGACCGTTCGCTGCACGTAACTCTGCAAAAGTTGATCCTGACTCTGCCGTCATATATTCTACCCATTCTGCTGCCTCCTGCACCGTACCACTTCCCATATTAACAGCAATGTATGGTTCACAGCCGATCTGTTCGCAAAGTTCCATAAATTCGTGCGTACCAAAGCTATTGTCCTCTACTGTACCGCCCCAGTTTGTATTGACCATCTTCCGTCTGGACTCCTTCGGACCAATGCCATCTTTCCAATGATATTCATCCGCATAGCATCCACCCGGCCAGCGCAGTACAGGAAGCTTAATCTCACGCAGAGCCTCCACAACATCATTGCGCATGCCGTTGGTATTCGGAATATCCGAGTCCTCTCCAACATAAACGCCGTCATAAATGCAGCGTCCTAAATGCTCCGAAAACTGTCCATAAATCTCCGGTGCGATCGTGCTCTTGTGAACACTTGGTGTTATACTTAACACTGACTTTTTCATAAATAAATTTCCCCCTTTTTACTATTTTCTCCCAATACACTATAAGTTGGCAACTAATTTCAACCTCAAAATAGTCCACCGATCAAATATACCGCAAAGGCCGCAACCCATGCAACGATACATTGCCAGATCACCATGCTGACAGCCCATTTACCGCCCAACTCACGTTTTACAGATGCGATCGCTGCGATACACGGAGTATACAGCAGACTAAATACGAGCAGTGAACCGGCCGTCAATGGTGAAAGCACTGTACTGATTGATCCGCTGAATAAAACTTCTAACGTGGAAACAACACTTTCTTTTGCCATAACTCCACTGATCAATGCGGTAGCAATTCTCCAATCACCAAGTCCCAGCGGTGTTAATACAGGCACAAATATCTGCGCGATCATTGCAAGCATACTGTCCGAAGAATCGGACACCATATTCAAACGCAGATTGAAACTCTGCAAAAACCAAACTACTACCGTTGCGACCAGTATAACTGAAAATGCTTTCTGCAGAAAATCTTTTGCCTTTTCCCACAGCAGCTGTCCCACATTTCGTACACCAGGCAAACGATAATTAGGCAATTCCATCACGAAAGGAACCGGTTCTCCCTCAAATAATGTTGCTCGGTATAGGAAGGCTACCAAGATTCCCATAACAATGCCAAACAGATAAAGCCCCGTCATGATCAGGCCGCCGCGCCCCGGGAAGAACACGCTGACAAAAAACGCATATATCGGTAATTTGGCCGTACAACTCATAAACGGCGTCAACAAGATCGTCATTTTACGATCTCTTTCACTAGTCAGCGTACGTGTTGCCATGACAGCCGGCACTGTACAACCAAACCCGATCAACAATGGAACAATGCTTTTGCCGGAAAGACCGATCTTGCGAAGCAGCTTATCCATTACAAAAGCCACACGGGCAATATACCCACTGTCCTCCATTAATGACAAAAAGAAAAACAAGGTGACAATGATCGGCAAAAAGCTTAGCACACTCCCCACACCGGTAAATATTCCATCCATGATCAAACTGTATAACGCATCATTCAGCTGAGCTGCTTTTAATCCTTTTCCCACCATATCTGCGATTGCATCAATACCTAATTGCAATATATTTTGCAGCCATGCACCGATCACGTTAAACGTCAGATAAAATACTGCAGCCATGATCGCAATAAAACACGGAATCGCTGTATATTTTCCGGTAAAGATCCGGTCTATCTTCTCACTGCGAATTCGCTCTTTACTCTCTTTTGGTTTTACCACTGCTTGTTCACATAAACGTTCAATGAAATCAAAGCGCATATCTGCAATTGCAGCACTGCGGTCTACACCTCGCTCTGTCTCCATCTGGCACACAATATGCTCCAACATTTCCTTTTCGTTTTCATCAAGTTTTAACTGCTTTAGGATCAGCAGATCTCCTTCAATTGCTTTCGTTGCAGCAAATCGCACCGGGATATCTGCCTTTTCAGCGTGATCTTCAATCAGATGGATCACCGCATGAATACACCGATGTACGGAACCATCGTGATCTTTTTTGTCACAGAAATCCTGTCGCATCGGCCGTTCCTGATACTTCGCGATATGAAGTGCATGTTTCACGAGTTCCTCTACGCCCTCGTTTTTGGCTGCAGAAATCGGAATGACAGGTACCCCCAGCAATTCCTCCATCAAATTGACATTGATCGCACCATGGTTACCGGTTACTTCATCCATCATATTCAATGCGACTACCATCGGAATATCCATCTCCAAAAGCTGCATTGTCAGATATAAATTACGTTCAATATTGGTTGCATCGACAATATTGATAATTGCTGTTGGATGATCTTGCAGCACAAAGTTACGCGAAACGATTTCTTCGCTGCTATATGGCGACATCGAATAAATTCCCGGCAGATCCGTCACATTTGTATCTGAATATCCCTTAATAGCACCATCTTTGCGATCCACTGTAACCCCGGGGAAATTGCCAACATGTTGATTCGCACCCGTCAACTGATTAAACAATGTCGTTTTACCACAATTTTGATTGCCGACCAGGGCGTATGTTAAAGTGGTTCCTTCCGGCAGAGGATGTTCGTCCTCTTTGGAATGAAACTTTCCCTCTTCACCAAGCCCCGGATGTACAGATGGCTGTATTCTTTCACTACCGGCATGACTATTACTGCGCTTGTCAATCGGTTTTATCTCAATCTGTTCTGCTTCTGCTAGGCGAAGCGTCAATTCGTACCCGTGTATTTGTAACTCCATCGGATCTCCCATTGGTGCAAACTTGACAACCGTCACCTCTGCTCCGGGAATCATTCCCATATCCAAAAAATGCTGTCTAAGCGCGCCTTCGCCACCTACTTGCGTCACAACAGCACTCTTTCCTATCTCCAGTTCTTTTAAGGTCATACTATCCTCCAAGTATAATTCTTGTTGAGAATTTTTCTCATTAAATTACGGTATATCAATATATTTTCAATGTCAACTCCTTTTACCGTTTTTTTTGACTTTCCTGACATTTATTGCTATTCTTTTGGTAATGATCTACGCATCTGCGAAAGTAATGGATCCCATTTCTTTCGCTCAAGCTGATACACAAAATATATTAGGAGGGAGCGCTCTATGTTACTGCATGTACTGGCAGCAATTCACAATACTACCACTCTGCTGTTTGGCATTTTTTTATCTGCCTTTTTTTTAGGCGTGCGCCAAAACAAGTCTAATACGATCAAACTGCTATTGTATTCTCTGGCAGAGGGTACCGTCTATCTGCTGTCACTCACTCTGATCGGTGAAACTGCTACCATGCAGATCTACCCTCTGTTCATACATCTTCCGCTCGCTCTGTTTTTGACATTCTACTACCATTACACATTTCTTTCGTCCTGTGTTTCCATCGTCTCTGCCTACCTTTGCTGTCAGGTCAGTACGTGGATCGGAATGTTTGCACTTTCTCTCTCCGGTGAACAATGGTGTTATTACTGCTTTCGCATCATCGCAACCCTCGGTACGTATTTCTTCCTATGCCGCTATGTGTGTCACACGACAGAAATGATTTTTGCGAAGGATAGACGAGAGCTTTGGGTTATTGGCTTTCTCCCTTTTGTCTATTATATTTTTGACTATATGTGTACAAAATTTTCCAATCTGTTATACTCCGGCAACAAAGCTGTGGTCGAGTTTATGGGCTTCGCTTCCTGTCTGGCCTATCTTACATTTCTGCTCATATATTTCAAGGAATACGAACGCAAACAGCAGATCCGCCAATACAGCGATCTGACTAAAATGCAGCTTCTTTCTATTCAAAAGGAAATTGAACAGGTCAAACTTAGCGAACAAAAAATTGCTATTTTGCGGCATGATATGCGGCATCATCTAACGATCATCTTGACACAGCTTCAAAACAACAGTCCGGATCATGCGATGGATTACATCAAACAACTATACGACAGCTATGATGATACCGTCATTACAAATTACTGCAAAGATGAGATGATCAATTCCGTAATCTCTATCTACCATACACGATTTGAAAATATCGGCGTTATCTTTCAATGCAATATTGGCAGGATGCCACCATTGCCGGAATCCGAAACGGATGTTAGCACCATTCTGTCCAATGCACTGGAAAATGCATTGCATGCTCTGCAGAACATGACTATTCCGAATCGTATGATCACCTTAACAATCTCTGAAAAAAACGCACATCTCTTGATCCAAGTCAAAAATACGATTGAAAAACCGCCGAAATTCATAGATGGTATTCCAATCTCTGAGACACCCGGTCACGGTATAGGCGTGCGAAGTATTATATATTATGTTGAAAAGCTCGGCGGACAGTGCCACTTTTCTGTATCCGGCAACTACTTTACCCTTCAAATTATCATTTAACGAATGAGAGAAAGAGGACATTATGAAAATAGCAATTTGTGATGATGAACCAATTTATATAGAAACAACTTCCAGTTTATTACAGAAATGGGCTGGTGAACATGGTATTGAAATGCAGATCTTCACGTATGATAATGGCGACGATCTGATCGCTGCACATACAGATGAATGTATGGATTTGATCCTGTTAGACGTCATTATGCCTCTTTTGAACGGCATAGACACTGCTGCTGAATTACGCGCAAACGGACAGGATGTTCCCATTATTTTTCTAACCTCCTCCCGTGAATTTGCAGTTGAATCCTACGAGGTCAAAGCCTTTCATTATCTGCTGAAACCCATTGACGAAATACGATTATTTGCTGTCATGGACGAATACCGGAAACAATTTTGCAAGACCAAAGAAACCTTTACGGCACAGACTGTGACCGGTTTTTACAAAATGACGATCGAAGAGGTTGCCTGTCTGGAAGCGCAAAACAAACTGGTACTTGTAACCTTTTCAAACGGGACGCAGATCACAATCCGTGAACCATTTTATAAGTGCGAAGAGATATTCCATATGGATTTGGGATTTATCAAGTGTCATCGCAGCTATATCGTAAATCTAATGTTAGTAGAACAATTTACTAAAACCGAAGTAACTCTTCAAAACGGCATGGTCATCCCAATTTCGCGAAATAACTATGCTGCCTTCAAGGAAGTTTATTTCCGATATATGTTTCAAAAATAGCAGTTGCATTTCCCAATTATGGTGTTAAAATAGATAATTGCGATATTGAAATTGTTAATTACTCCCTATACATTATATGAGGCAAACAAATCGGAGTTCAGCGTTACATATGGAGGTCGAAATTAGATGAGTAAAGATGTCACGAAAGATATGACAACAGGTAAGCCACTGCTTTTGATCCTGCAGTTTGCATTTCCTTTGTTGATCGGCAACTTTTTTCAGCAAATGTATAATGTTGCTGATGCGGCGATCGTTGGACGATTCCTTGGACCGAAAGCGCTAGCTGCAGTCGGTGCCTCCTCTAGTGTCCAATTTTTGGTACTTGGATTTTGCATCGGCATCTGTTGTGGAGTTGGAGTTCCTATCGCTCAACGCTTTGGCGGCAAGGATTACAGATCCATGCGCGCCTATATCTGGCACAGCATTTTTATCACGATTGCTGCCGCCGTCCTGCTGACAACGATCTGCGCCCTGCTTTGCCCTGCTATTTTACATATTTTAACCACACCAGCCAACATCTATAAAGATGCCTATATTTACTTGTTAATTATTTTCCTGGGCATCCCTTGTACTTTACTGTACAATCTGCTTTCGAGCATACTTCGTGCCGTTGGCGACAGCAAAACACCTTTTTTGTTTTTGGTGTTTTCCACCATATTAAATATTATCTTGGATCTGGTCTGCATCGTTGTCTTTCACTGGGGCTGTGCCGGTGCTGCAATTGCAACGATCACCGCTCAGGGGATCAGCGGGCTGCTTTGTCTCGTGTTTATACTAAAGAAGGTACCGATACTGCATCCAACTGCAGAGGATCGCGCTTTTCGCCCACAGATGGTATCGCATCTGCTTATCATGGCGATCCCTATGGGACTGCAATATTCCATTACAGCGATAGGCAGTATGGTCATGCAGTCCGCCAACAACGGACTGGGTGACGTCTATATTACCGGATTCACCGCAGCTATGCGTATTAAGCAGTTTGCCATGTGTCCATTTGATGCAATCGCAACCGGTGTGTCCACCTTTTGCGGACAAAATCTTGGTGCCGGGAAGACGGATCGTATTAAGAAAGGAATCTTGCAGGGCGTCTTCGTCGGCATGGCATATGGCCTTGTAGCAGGCATTGTACTTATCTTCTTTGGACGTACATTGACACTGCTGTTCGTGAAGCCATCCGCTACTGCAGTGCTTGATGCTTCTGCCAAATATCTGCGCTGCCTCGGATTCTTCTATTGGTCACTCGGCATCTTAAACACCTGCCGCATGACCACACAGGGTCTTGGCTATTCCGGCAGAGCTATCCTCTCGGGCGCCGTCGAAATGGCGGCACGCTGTTTCGTCAGTCTGGCATTGGTTCCTATTTTTCACTTCGATGCAATCTGCTTTGCCGATCAAAGTGCTTGGATCACTGCTACGCTCTACATCGTACCGACTTGTCTGCTTGTTGTGCGCTCAATTGAAAAAAAAAGAAAGGAATGTAAATGATTATGAGAAAAAACAATTGGAAAACGACTGCAATAGCGGCACTTCTAAGCATCTCTATGGTGCTTCCTACCACCAGTGGATCAGCGGCAGCTGCTTTTGCTGTAACGCCTAAGGATGTCACTACTCACAAAGCAACCGCAACTGAACCAACCGCTACGCCTGATTCCAAGGCAACACCGCCAATATTAGAAACAGATGTGGCGAGCGCATCCAACGGATGTACAATGCTTGGTATCTATGGTTCGTATTATAGTCAGGCACAGGAAGCTCTAGACAAGTTAAATGAAATTCGTAAAGAAGCCTGTGAAGCCGGCAACATACCGGATCCGCGCGATCCCAGCCGTATGCTGACATCCGATGATTATAAACCGTTAAGATGGTCGAGAGACTTAGAAAGCATCGCTCGCATCCGTGCGGCAGAGGCTGGCATTTCGTTTAATTTCATGGCATCCGGACATGATCGTCCCAGCGATAAAGATACTTTTTCCCTATCCTTTCATGGTGTATCTTCCAATTGTGAAGATCTCGCTTACTGTTGGGGAAAAAGCATGACCGAAGGTGTCCTTCTGTGGAAATCTGAACAAAAAGACTGGGTCGATCAAAATCTGTCCAATGAAACCGGTCATTATAAAAGTATGATCAATCCAAAATACAACTATGTCGGATTGGGCGATTTCTATTCCGAAGCAGCACCTTATCCGAATACCGTTGCCGGTGAATTTTCTACGAGAACCGGTCTGAACGAAACCATGCAGGATGTGCAGACCGATGTTATACAAAAAGTTGAGATCTCCAACAAATATATCAAAGAGAATTTCTTAGACGGCACAGATACGATAAAAACGGAGCAGACTTCCAGCTTAACCGCAAAAGTACGTTTGGAACGCACTCGCAGCAATGGCAAAGTGTCCACCCGCGAGATCTGGTCCGTCCAGCCTCTAACCTATTCCTCTTCCGACCGTACGATTGCTACGGTAGATAACAACGGAAACGTTACAGGTCTTACCAATGGAGATGTCACCATTACAGCAAAAGCAGATAACACAATATTTGCGACCAAAACAGTACATATCTCTTGTGCGCATAAGCGTAAAGAGACCGATTATACACCGGCAACCTGTACCAAAAATGGGTCACGTACATATCACTGTGACACCTGTAATAAAGATTTTGAGGAAATCATCCCCAAAACACCACATAACTATGTATATGGAGAGATTGATGCCAACGGCAAGAGCACGGGTATCTGCTCCGACTGCCAGAATACGATCTACATCGCTCCGCCAACCTCGTTCGATATTTATTGGCGGAATAGTACCTCCACCACAAGTTCCTATTATTCTTCCATGCCGGCCAGCAACCCAATCGGCTCCACCATTTATGCATGGGCGCAAAATATCAACGGCGATAGCGATTATCAGGAGCTCCGTATTGAATCCTCAGATCCGTCTGTCATTTCCACGCCTGGTATCATATCCGATAAGACCTACGTAAATCCGCTTAATGTATTAGCTGCAGGCATTACACAAATCACTGTGTATCCAACCTATAACCCTGCCCTAAAGAAAACCTATACTCTTCGTATCGGTGAAAACGGCAGTGTTGACATTGCACAGGCCGAAATCACTCTGTCCGAAAAGTCGTACATCTATACCGGCAAGCCACAGAAACCAAAAGTCACTGTGACCATGCATGGTACTACCCTGACCGAAAATAAGGACTACACGATTCGTTATGAAAACAACACCGCTGTCGGTACAGCAACTGTCACGGTAACAGGAGCCGGTCTGTTTTGTGGACAGACAGCGATTCCGTATACGATTCAATCCTCTGCCGCCAAACCACATACACATGTGACTGTAATCGATGAAGCAGTTCCGGCAACCTGTACCACTCCGGGACTTACCGAAGGATCTCACTGCTCTGAATGCGGCTTGGTATTCACGCCGCAGCAGGTTGTAAATGCACTCGGACACCAATATAAAGATGGGGAATGTACCGTATGTGGCTACCAGCGTTATGTAAATAAAGATCATTTACGTTTCACTCTGGAAGAAAGTGTGGAGGGCACAAAATTCGCCTCCGTCTCTGTCGTTCCAAACGATATACTGACCGGAGATATCCATGTTCCATCCACCATAACGATCAACGACACCTCATATCCGGTACGTGTCGTCACCAAAAAAGCATTTGCCGGACAAACAAACGTAACAAGCATTACCCTTCCACAAACGATCACCCGCATTGATTCGGAAGCATTTGCTGACTGCAGCAAATTAAGCAAAATGTATTTTCAGTCCGATAACGCACCGACCACTGCAAGTGACGCTTGGAAAAATGTCGTCAGTGAAACCAATACTTTAGACTTTTATTGTCCAAAGTATGGCGTCGGATATTATAATCTGGCAAAAAATGCCGGTGCTACCACACACTATGATGAAGCGATTCCAAATCATGTACATACTATGATATTTCATGATACGGTTGCCGCGACCTGCACGGAAGCCGGTTCCGCCAGCTATTATACCTGCAGCGAATGTTGTAAGGTCTTTTGGGATGCTGACGGCAAACAGGAAATCGACATAAGCGAGACATATTTAAAACCACTTGGACACGATTGGGCAACTAACTTCACCATTGACATCCCGGCAACCAAAACATCTACCGGAGAAATGTCACTGCATTGTAAACGCTGTAATGAACGTTCACGTATTACGGAAATACCAAAACTGACAGACAATAACAACTCCGATGATCCGGACTTTGACCTTCCTAACCAAAATAACAATAATCCCGGGAATGGACAATCTGTCAACAAAAACAATACCGCCACTCCAAAAGTCGGCACTGTATTTACCGTCAAAGGACTGCGTTACCGCATTGCAAACCGCAATGTGCGCACAAAGACTTGCACTGTAACCTGTCTCGGATATGACAAGAAATATCTAAAAAACAAGAAAAAGGGATCTGTTACATTATCCATTCCAGCTAAAATAGCTTACGGCAAATATAGCTGTATGGTTACTGCCATTGGCAATAAAGCATTTTATGGCTGCAAAGCACTCAAGCGTGTTTCGACCGGAAGTAATGTGCTATCCATCGGAAGTAAAGCATTCTCCGGTTGCAAAGCACTTAAGAAAGTAACCATTTTGAAAAAGACAAAGAAAATCGGAGCCTCTTCTTTTGCGAAATGCAGCAGTCTGCGCACCATAACCATTAAGACGACGTCTCTAACGAAAAAGTCTATTGGTAAAAAAGCATTTCATGGCATTGCAAAGAAAGCGAAATTTAAGCTGCCATCCAGCAAGAAAAGGCTGTACAAAAAATGGGTCAAAAAATAAACAGGCCGCTTCAATATCCCTCACCTTTAACAACCCATTTGCCGTTCTTTTTCTTCAAACGAATGATACGATACTTTCCGCTCTTCGTATCCTTGCCTTGGAACTGTATTTGGTCACCTGATCCACCATTGTATTCCAAGCTCTTCACCTTTTGTGTGGTGTGTTTATAATATTCTTTAGCCACCTTGAGTGCTGCGTGAATATCTTCTTCATCAAGAGATTCCTTAGCGACTGCAGAAGCCCTCTCCTGCTCTTTCTTCGTTGGGCTCGCAGTCGCTTCCTGCTCTTTCTTCGTTGGGCTTGCAACAGCTTTCTGCTTCGATGTACTCATTGTATTTTTTCGTCCGCTTGCTCTTTGACCACATGCCGTTGCAAGTGCTGCCACTACCATAATAGTAATGATAAATACTTGTTTCTTCATAATGTCCTCCTTGTATTCCTGTTCCGGTTTCACCATACTCCCTGCATCCACATATTGTGATTTCAAAAGAGTCTGAAACACCTTACTTTCTTTGCAGTGACATCATAAAACAACAATGTATCTAATTTGTATATAAACTCTTTACCGTTCTCTCTTCCGCTTTTGTTACATCTCTGATGAATGCATGCCTGAATCAATATACAATCTTACTTTCTCTATCTTCTCTTGTTTTACATCGTACAGAAATTCTTGCAAAATATTTTTAATTTTTTACACTTCAGATAAAAAATTAAGAGATACTCTCGAAGGTAAATGCTTCAAAATAATTTGAATCTCTCCTAATATTTATGATATTATAAATTGCAAATGTATAGAATTTACATACGAAAAATACAAGAGAAACGCCTAAAATAGGCAAGATGCTACTGTGAGTTGCGGAAATTCCAACTTTAAATGGTTGAGGATTTTCATTTTTTCACTAAAATTTGTAACTGTACATTTACTCATATCAAAATTTATAGATTGCGAGATAGGGGGTGCTCACTTTTTAATTTTTTAAGCAATTTGGTAACTTGTGTTATTGTACTATACAAAAAACAAGAAGGAGAGGAGATATAAATAATGACGTTTTCTAGTAAATTGCAAAAATTAAGAAAAGATAATAACTTATCGCAAGAGCAACTAGCTTCTGAGTTATGTGTATCCAGACAAGCCATCTCAAAATGGGAACTGGGAACCCTACCGGATATTAATAATTTAGTAAAGGTAAGCAATTTTTTTAATTGCTCTTTAGATTATCTTATGAATGATGATAAAGAAGACCAATTTGAGGAGGAATTTAGCAACGAACAAACTAAGATTGCAAATAATGAAAATGTAGGCACAAAAGCCACTGCAATCAAAAGGCATCTCAAATTCATATTATCTGGATCTGGAATGGCTATTTCGATTATTTTCCTTATACTAATAAAATTAATATCAACATTTTTTCCAACTCCCATTGCCAGACAGGCAGAATCTGGAACCTGGTATACAGGTTTTATAGGATTCATCGATTATTATGATTTGTATGGAATTGTTAATATAGCATTGCTTTTGTTTATGTTATCATTTACATTTTTTTCTTTTTTTATTGTTAAAAAGAAAAATAAATCCAAGAAAAATATCTTATTAACCTTAATTGGATATGCAATGATTATGATATTTTGCATAAAATCATTATATGAAATAAATACAAAACCTTTTGTTTCACTGAATTTTTTAGAGCTCGTTATATCAATTATTTATATCGCGTGTGCAATACTTTTATTTTCTCGGGAAATTAAAGATTGATAACAAATAACAGGAGGTAAAACACTATGAAGAAATTATTAAGCTTAATTACAATTTGTATGATTACTACATTATGTATTTCTATTAATTCATCCGCAGCTACACTTGGAGATAATTAGACTTATGACAAAGTTAGCAATGCTGAAATAGCTACAAAAACAAATCAATTTTCCCAGGAAGGAACTATACATATTACAAATAAGCAGGAAATAAAAGAATACCAAGAATCAATGGGACTGAAATACGATCCAGATGTAATAGAAATACAAACAGTTCGTAAAAGTATAATTTTACGAACTGTTTTTTTGCGTATTTACGGCAATAGCAATCTGCTTTTTTCTACTTCTCCACCAGCTCCAGGCAGTCTCCATAGTGCCTCTGCAGTGACTTTAAGTCCATAATCATCACATAAAATACTCTGCCATTGTGCACTGAATCC
>ERZ773157.2640-NODE-2640-length-13647-cov-3.481975_pt1 | contig 13647 bp, 10 predicted proteins | sample MGYA00511480_ERZ773157 | MGnify/ENA primary metagenome ERZ773157 (study PRJEB29015, sample SAMEA2737863) | human gut metagenome | biome: human gut; feature: human-associated habitat; material: faeces | place: China | collected 2012 ... | reverse complement strand
AACAGATTATATTGCATAATCACTTTTATTGTTCCACGGATTAGTATGTATCATTCATTATAACTTCGCCTGTATTAGGATTAACAGTAATTCCATTGACTTCAAGATGTTCATCAATCTGTATTACAAGGCATTGACGGCCTTCAATCATCATTGTTTCCACTAAATCTGTTCTCTCAGGATTAACTTTAATTACAACATCAGGTGTCTTAACCTCAAATTTACGTGTCTCGGCAACATTTGCTGCAAGAAGCTTTCCGTTTTCTCCTGCTGTCTGTTCAAAGTGTTCTTCAAAAGTTTCAATATCTGATACTATCTTTGAAGCAGAAGATTTCATAAGTTCTTCATCAGCAGGAGATTCGCCTTCGTGTGAAATGAGCCATTCTTCATTAAATTCAAAATACGTAGAATCTATATTTTCAACAGCTTTATAAATGGACTTTATTTCTGTATATTTATCAGCCATTTTTTTCAATTCAGCTTCTTTAATTTTAAATCGACTGTAAGAAACCACAAAAAGCACTAACATTATAGCAAACAGCGTAGTCATGATATCTACATAACTTGGCCAAAAAGAGGTTTTATTATCGTTCAAATCATTCATATGCTATCTTTTCTTTTTGAAAAGTTTTTTCATTTTATGCACTATTGATTCATTTGCTTTCTCCAATTCAGTATTCAAATTATTTATTTCGTCCTTTTGACCAGCTATCATCTTTTCTAAGCTATCAAGTCTTTCCATATATTGAAATTTGTCAATGGACGTTCCTTCCATATTTGACTCAGCATTTTTTCTCCGAAAATCATTTGTCAATCCTCGTCTCTGTTCTCCAGTAAAAGATACATCTTTTTTTTCCACTACCTCCTTCAACTCTGACAAATGCTTTTCTATAACATCCAATTGCTTCAAGTAATCAAAGTCTGTATTAACTTCCGACATATTAAACGAATCATCTAATGATCTAGTGAATAATTTCCATTTTTCATCCAATCGTTCTTGTACCTGCTTCAACATTCTTTCAAATTCATCAGCATGATTAGAGATAGATATGGAATATTGGTCATTCAATTTTGAAATCGAATCTGTTTGCTTTGTATACAACTCTTTCAATTTTTCTTCAGCAATGTCTGCATAGTTTACAGCAATAGCATGCTTTTGATCAATCAAATCCATATGCTTATTAATAGAATTGATTACGCTATTTTCTACTATTTGTTCTTGCCCTAAGTGCTCTCCTAACTGATTAACAGACTCTTCAAAGGTTGTCACTCTATTCAATATTTCATTCAATCTTTCTGCCACTGATTGTGGTATTTCCAAAGATGCGTTATAACGATGTTGAGTATCTATTAACTGTTGAGTAGAAATGACTATTTCATCCTTTACCTGATTAAACAATGACATAGATTCTGCAAGGCTATCGAATCTTTCTGAAGCCAAAATGAATTTATCGAGTGTTACATTCATTTTGGCTGATTGGAGAACAGTCAATAACTTCTGCTGATAAATCACATTCTGATTAATCTGTTCTATATTTTTACCCATAGCAAAAACAGCCTTGGCTACAATATCAACATTTGCATTAAAAGCATCCCCAAAAGAAGTCGTACACTTATCAAATGTAGTTTGAAATCGGTCAAGAACTCCATCAAAAGCAGGTTCAAACTTTGTTATAGTACTTCTCAATTTTGATAATGCACTAACCATGCTTGTGCCAAGTTCGGGCATCAACTCATTTTGAATAAACCTATAAAAGACATTCTTCTCTATATTCAAATTTTTCCTAACACAAACCGCATACCAATTAGACAATGTCATTAGCAACAAACCTATCAAACTTGTTGACATAGATATCAACACACCATGAATCAGTTTCGCTATCTTATCATCATTTACCAAATCTCCTCCATCTGAAACATTAAAACAATAAAGTCCGACAAATACTCCGAGAAAAGTTCCCATCAATCCAATATAGGTTGGAAAAGATAATGTGGCTGTAGCATCCTCAAATTTCGATTTCGCTATTCGTTCTGTCTTATGCTGAATAATAGAAAAATCAGTTGTTCCCTCATTTTTTCGAATATAATCATTCAATTCATCAATAAGTCCTTTTAACAAGAGGCTTGTGACCTTTTTCCCTTGTTTATCCTGAGCTAATATAGTAGGCAAATCATCCCCTTGTCTTATATAAACAACATTAGCCGGAAAAATCAATTTAACATCTTGTAATTTTTTATATGTTTGCCATACAAACCAAACTTGTACTGCACATATAAAAACAGTTACCCATAAAGAATGATTCGCTAAAAATAGAAATATAGAATCCACCATTGCTTATTTTACTCTTTTATTTTTGTCAATTTCAAAATACGATTAACGACAGGCAGAAAAAACAAAGAATCCTCCCAAGACATACTCAGATTGCCATCGTCTTCAGTCACTACTTGCTTTTGAAAATTTGTTTTTAAATCAGTCTCAATATCATCAGAGATACAACACTCTATATCACCAAGTTTCATTTTATCTCCATCCAATTTATTGATTTCAGAAAGCATTTCAATATAAAGTCTGTTCATATTTGTTATTTGTGAAATGAGTTTATCGCAAAGTCCATTTTCGAAATCGACCTTTATCTCTCCTATATCCTTATACTGTTTATCGTCAACTCCCATAAATACATAAGGAGAAGCGGAAATATCTGAATTCTTACGGTAAAGACCACCATAACAAGTGCACTCTTTTCTGTAATCAGGAAGATGTAATTTTACAGTATTACCCTTGCCATCCGGGAATCGATCTTTCAAGATAATCATGGTCAGTTTTCCCAACACTTCAACATCTTTCGTAATAAAGTTGTCGATATACCTGCTCCCGTTTCCTGAAAACAAGATGTCACTAGGACAAGATAAGCCTTTCGATTTTAACATTTCAGCAAAATAGAATATAACAGCCGCATAATGGTAAAGGAACAACGGGCGATAATCTTTCAGTAATTTTGCATGAATATTAGTTTCCTCATCATGCTCTAACCAAAAATTGATAATGTCTTTCGTCGAACTCTTACTTTTTCCTGAAAGTAAATATCTATTCAATTCTTTCAATTCGTCCGACTTAAATTCTATATTTTTCAGATAATGCTGATATATTCCATTAGTTTTAGCATCACTCATCAAATCATATCCATTTCCCCACAAAACATCACATCCAAAATGGACTGAATTTGCCAATTTGGGATTTTCGTTTTCAAACAATACGAAATCAGTGGAACCACCACCAATATCCACCAATGCAACCGATGAAATACCTTTAAAGGCGTTTTTCGTGCTGAAATAATAATAAGGGGCTTCAGATTCCGTATAGCATTTAATCTGTGAACCTTCAATACCCAATACCTGCTTCGCCTTTTCTGCCCATAAAGATTCATACATTTTCCGTACACTACCTTTGAAACTAAGAGGACGAAACCAAATTAATTCCGTATTACTCAGATTTGCATTTTCCTGCAAAAGGTCGTACTTAATCATCATCAACAGTTCTTGTATGAACAATCCGGCTTCTGTTTTGACTAGTTCTTCATTCCATTTTATATCGGTAGTTATCTCATTATGACCTACAATTTTCTTTTTCCCATAAGAAAACGCGATATTTCGATTATCAAACAACTTAGGCGAATTCACTTCATCAACTGCTTTGCATAAGGCTGTACGCAAAGGAAATTTATAAAGTTTACCGTCTATAAAGGTTGGTATAAATTCGGTTTGGAAATAGTCAAGAAAAGATTTTTCAGACACATCTTCCCACAAATATATTTCATCTTTTTGAGAACTTTCCGTTTTTGCATGCAAATAACTTACAATAGGCTCCTTCATAGTGAGTTGTTCAGGTTCTTTCGGGGCTTCTGACCGTTCACGTCGAGAAATGAAAGTATTTGTAGTGCCAAAGTCGATAGCATAAATAAAAGATTTCTGCGTTTTTGTAGCATTTTGCCACCTAGGCATCAAAACGCCACAATAATCTTCGCCCTCAAGTCTAATTTTCAGACGGATTATATCAAAATTTGAATTGAACAATTCATAATATTTAGTGCCACAAGCTGAATCTTTATTTTGAACGCTTCTTACCAATGGTTTTTTAACACCCGATTTGTACGTACTATCCAAAGCCTCGTTTATAATGTTATAACCTCCTTTGTCAGCCTTCGTAAAAAAGTCACAAGAAATGTCATCTACCGAAAATGTCTGTCGGCTATTTCCATCTTTTGCCACTAGCATTAATTTATAATAATTATCAAACTCCATATTACCTGTTCTCACTCGAGGGAACAAAGCTATATCAAAATTCACTTTATATGAAGTAGGTAAGTCTATGATTTTTCCGTCATCCGATTTTTGTGGAGATTCAAAATAATTTTTCTCATATTCCTTTCCATTTACAACCAAAGAGACTGTGATTTTCCGCCGTGATTCTTTGTATTTCAAAGAAACATTGGCCAAATCCAATCTTGATATGGCATCTTCACTCAAAGGCAGTAGATAATCATAGTCATGTTTTTCTTCGAATTCCGGCAACATGTAATTTTCACTAGAAATACGATAAGGCATTCTGATGATAGCATCCGTAAAATAGTTTCCTACATTATTATTATATGATAGACAAATACCATTTATCACCAAATTACTATTTTCTTCTGTTTTCACAAGATTCAATTCCTGTGAATAGTCATTTTTAATATCCGAATCTGCTGCAAACGATTTTATATAATCACGAATATTAGCAAAACGATTATCCACCTCAGAAGCAAAAAGTGTGTTATACATATAATTTTTGAACTCTACGGAACGTTTTTCAAAGGGCAGAATATCTTTAAAATAACATCCTTTGCTATCTTTTCTTTTCAGTATAGGCATTTTCTCATACTGGCTACCGATAAAAGAAGCGTCATCATCTTTCATCTTTTTATCTAAATCCGGAGGAGTGATGAATCCTGTCATTGGAGAACTTGTACCCAAGAGAAAGTTTTTTCCTCCTGCGTCCAATATAATAAAATAAAGTGTATCAGTATTCCCCAAATCATTTTCATAATAAGTACTGACAGCTTTTTCCAAAATAGGGACACGTTCTTTTAGTAATGGCAAACATTCGTTTTTCACCCATTCCTTAATAATGATTTTTTCATTGCGTGCTTTGTGATATTCTTGGTTGAATAGTAGTTCATAAACATCCAAACAATCAGAAACTAATCTATCATAAGCCAATCCTGTTTCTACATTTGAATCCCTTCTCTGTTCATACAATCTACGGAAAGCTTCATTCACCACAAAAAAGCGAGCAAAAGGAGTTGGCAAGGCATTTAATGCACCACTATTATCCGTTCTTTGTTCTCCTACTTGATGAAGACTTGCCGCATCTATAACTCCTTTTTCTGCCGTCCAACTACTACCGGATAATCCTCGGTTGATAATATTCAAATCAATGCTGTTTTCTTCCATAATTCTATCCTACCACTTTCTTTGTATAACAATCTATCGCTTTATATGCACATTCCAATAGATGTCGCAATTTTAAGTCATCATCCTTACGCATCTTATTACTTTCTTTGATCATACGAAGAACATAATCGGGCTGCGAAGCATCAATGGAAACGCCTTTTATTGGATTAGCCATATTTTCGCAACTTGTCAATGGGGAAAATCCACGCTTATTATTTGCTATCTGCTCGTACCATTCGGCAAAATTCTTCATAAATGTTTCTAATGTTATGAAAGAATCGTCTTCATAAAAGCCATTACCCAAACCTCTCGTCTTTCGCAATGGGAAATGATTCTCAGACTTTAAGAATTCGACTAATCTTTGAAGCAATCTCATATCTGCCAGCACCTTCACCACATCATTATAGCCATCGCCTGCAGATACCTTATCCAACACCGATTGATCATTCCGAATTGCACGTGACATATATTGGCAAGTCTTTTGCCGTTCTCTTCCCAAAAAGTCGAACAAGGATGTAGCTGCTACCAATTCTATAAAATGAGCCGGGTCGTCTTGTTTAGATTCATCATTCTGATATGATTTTTTCAGACTCTTTTCTCCTATATAATATAAGTAATCAGATTTGACTGTTTTTTCATAATAAGTCAATGCCGCCTTAGTTTTCGTCAAGAAATTAGAAGAATCTATAGAACTGCCCGTGGCAGTTGGATCATCCAATGCAAAATACGGAAGAACTGTGACTGCCCCCATCAATGATTTTTGCAAGTTAGGGTGCGCAGCAGAACCTCTTATCATTTTTTCAAGCAAAGGATAGCCGGAAGCACCTGTTCCTCCAAAAATAGAACTAACAATAAAAATCTTATCTTCTTTTTGAAAATGACGTTGCAAAGCATCAAACCAGTCTGCACCAGTAATCATTTCTCCCAACACCACCGTTCCGACATTCGGATTTCCCTTGAATCCCACAGCCAATTTGTTTCTCAAATTGGCTTCCGAATATAAAGTCTGAACCAAATAACGGTTAATATCATCATCTGGCACGCTACCATACCCTAAGTAAGACTCAAAAGCTTCCTGACTAGACATCGAATCATTTGTGGAATTTTGCTCATTATCCAACGATTGGTATCTGGCGATTTGCGTTCCAAAGAAACCTTTTAAAGCATTTCCAACCACACTTGTATTTTCCCCTACTGTATAATTATAGATTTTAATATAACTATCTATTAAATCATCCAACTGCGTTTTCTCTCTTAAATCTTGATGGGGATCAATAAGAATGGGGATTATCGAATACCCTTTTGAATCATATCCGGCCGACAACAACATGATGATTGACTTCATCACACGTAAGCCAGTTCCACCAATACAACATACAAATACTTTTTTATTTGCCATAACTACTTTATCTTAAACCAACGGTACGCATTCGTTGGAAATAAATTACACCATACAACAGATAGAATTACAAAAAATAACAAACTATAAATAGCACTTCCCAAATAGAATTTGCTTATAAATTCACCCGTACCACTTAGATTTGTTTTATCGAGAGTAAACATGCAACAGAAATAAGTGGCAAGAATAGACAAAAGCAAGGCTATCGCCATCCAAGCTCCCCAATGCCTCATTCGATAATGATAGCCGAATGGCTCCATTCTATTATTATACCATGTATAATATAAAATGCAAGCTACGGCAGTCAGGAATACACATGAAATAAAAAGCCAAAGATCACAATTCGACAAAGACTTAATAAAAACCTTTGCCGCATTTTGTTTAGCTTCATTATCCTTAAAACTATTGATAAAAGTTTGTTCATTGGGAAGAAGCCACTGATAAAAGATTGTCTTTAGTAACATTGCTAGTTATTGTTTGATTTTTGATAATAATATTCGGTTCGGTTCTTCACACCATTTGGTTGCTTTTCCGGCATAACAACCTCTGATAAAACTTTCAAGAGAGAAGGTCTTATCTAATTCCTGTTCTGATTTTGCACCAAGGAATGAGGAAAACAAACCGGTAATTTCAGCTTCGGATACAGCAAATGACCATTCTATCACATCAGCCTTATCAAACATATCACTCACCTTCACTGTGACTATGGCTTTAGCCTCACGTTCCAATTGTTTGTTTGCGTGGTTTTTTACTTGATAAGCAATCGTGTCTACTTTCACTGTACTTCCATGAACTGACTTTATAGAAAGGGAATCTTTTAACAAGCCATCTTCTACCATCTTCCACGGATAATTCTTCATATCTATAACTATGTTGAAAGAACAAGTATCACTATACTCTTCATCTATATCAGTAATGGTAGGAGCATTATCTAATCTAAAACCATTGTCTATTTTCACCAAATCAAAAGCAGGTGATTGATAGTCGATACCCCAATCTATTGCATCCACATAGCGTTTGTTGTCTTTCAATATGGTTGCTATACAATTCTTCAGCCATACCACATTCTCCGCTTTACCTATGATCAAATAATAATATGGAGATTTTTTACAGGCAGAACTTCCGTCTTTAGCCAAATAATCGGAAGTAGCCGCTACCAAAGACAAAGTCAAATCTCCATGTTTCATCACCAAATTTCTAACATCAGAAGCATATTGAGATAGTTTTACTTCCATCGTTTTACTACCCACAGGACTATACTTCATATCCGAAACCAACACAGCTGATTCTCCCTTTGAAAAATCTAAAGAATTGATTACAATTTCTAGCATTGACGGAACCTCGGTTGATGCAGAAGAAACAAACTCACCGCCATTCATCTTCCTTTTGAATGTTTGCAGATTTAATTCTTGAGGGAGCGCATTTTGTTGCTCAAAAACATAAATATTATCAAGTAATTTTTCGAAGTCTGAAAATATAGACCATACATCGTGCTTAAAATCCGTTACCTTATTTGCTCTAAAGAAACCATTCATACTTCCAGAAGCCTCAATATAGAATTTAATCCGTACGGGATTTTCAGACATAAAATGCTTTGTAGACAAAGTATCACATAACGATCCATCATCGTTAAAACTTGGATGATGAATGGCATTTATAACTTCATCACCACAAGCAACTAAATATCCCAGGATAAAGAAAAAGCAAAGAAGCCCTACTCCATTTCTAACTATTTTCATATAATAGCATTTCTATATGTCCGCAGCTTCCCCAAACCAGACTCTTTTTTTCTTTAAAAACAACTATTATATAAAGAAAAAAGCGCGGGAATCTGTACCTGTTACTCGTCCCGCACATCAAGGCTCTCGCATAGCCCACCCCGCCAGAACGAGCAACGCAGAAGCCCACGCCGATATGTATAACAATTATACACATCTTTCGTTCAAGAAAGATGCATAAAATATATAAGCATATCCCGTAGACATCTACTGTTGCTTCGTTTCGGGCAGAGTGGTTCAAAATTTGCGAGATTTTGATGTGCCAAAGACAAAACGTCAAGTAAACGTCTTTCTTTATATAATACATCTCCCACACCACCCTAACCTCACGAATTGAGGTATCGGCGTGAGAGACAATGCAAAACTATAAAAATAAAATTAAATATCCTACTTCATGCCATTCTTTTTCATTAAAGATACACCTTTTCGGCAAAAGCAATCCAAACTCATTAAAATATTACCTCCTATTACTTATCCCCCAATCTATTAACAAATAAATTATTCTTTATTAGAAGTAAACTTGCTTTTATCAAGAAGATAAGTTACCTTTGTTTAATAGTAAACTATAAATGCAAATTCCAATTATACAAATGAAAGTTGCAACTTTAAAAACGCAACTTGCATTTATAAAAACAAAAGCTTCAATTATAGTTTATAATTAACCAATAAGAACTTTAGTATTAGACGAAAGGAACTTTACCTCTAATACCAAAGAACTTATCTATTAATACTTTAGAACCAAGACAGTATGGCACGATACATTATGGAAGAGATGCCCGACATTCAGAAAACGGGCAAAAGAATTACTTATCCCAAGTTTGCACGGATAGACAATGCAAGCATAAAAGAGTTGGCGCAACGAGTAGGAGACGTCAGCGGCTTCAGTGCCGGAGACATAGAAGGCGTATTGCTCCAAACCGCCATAGAAATGGCGCATCTGATGGCGGAAGGACGCTCTGTGAAAATAGACGGAATAGGGACTTTTACCCCCGCACTCGCCCTATGCAGAGACAAAGAACGGGAAGAGGCGGAAGAAGGCGCCAAACACCGCAACGCACAAAGCATCTGCGTAGGAGGAGTGAATTTTCGGGTAGACAGAACGATGATCAGAAACATTAATGAAAGATGCCGGCTGGAAAGAGCTCCATGGAAACCACAACGTTCCTCAAAAAAGTTCACACCGGAGCAACGGCTGGCATTAGCTCTGAAATTTCTCGACGAACACTCTTTCCTGACTGTATTGGATTACCGGAGACTGACTGGACTGCTTCAGACAGCCGCTACTAAAGAGCTGAAACAATGGGCTGATCTTCCGGAATCAGGTATTGGTATTGCGGGAAGAGGTTCGCACAGAGTCTATGTAAAGAAGAAAGTTGCCACTGAATAAAAAGCAATATATGATGAGAGATACTCTGGAAATAGATGAGAGATAACTAAAAACGAATGAGAGATAACAGTGTTCAGGCGTATTTTCACTATAAAATGATGAGAGATAGGTTCTCGGAGAAGTATCTCTCATTCGATAAGAATCTTATTATCTGATATTTAAGAAAAAACAATGAGAGTAATGAGAGATAAAATCTTTTTTTCTTTTTCTGTAGAAGGTTAGATTCGAATGAAAAAGCAGCGGTTATGATCGAATTGGAAAATAAACGCACAAAAATGGAATAATCATCTTAAAAGAACTATCTTTGATTTTTGATTGTTTGAAGAGCTAGGATCTGAAAACAAAAAGCAGCAAACTTTATAGTTATGGAAACAGTGAAAAAGATACCATATGGCATGTCCAACTTTGAGGACGTAATCATGCAAAACTGCTATTACGTGGACAAAACAATGTATATCCCCTTATTGGAAGATCAAGCCAACTACCTGATATTCATTCGTCCTCGACGTTTCGGCAAGAGTCTACTGCTTAGTATGGTTCGGTCATACTATGACCTTTCACAAAAAGATAAGTTCCAGCAACTCTTCGGCAATCTCTGGATCGGTCAGCATGCAACTCCGCTTCAAGGCAAATACCAAATACTTTATCTTGACTTTTCCAAAATCGGTGGCAATATTGATGAACTGCCACAAAGATTTGATTCTTACAGCGCTGTGCAGCTAGACGGTTTTCTCAACCGATATCGTGAATATTACACAGATGAATTCATAGAACGTTTCAGTGCTGCGGATAAAGGAATTGATAAACTTCACATCCTTGATGACGAAGCCAGGAGATTAGGTTATCCCCTATATCTTATTATAGATGAATACGATAACTTCACCAATGTCGTCCTCAATGAAAAAGGCAACGAAATATATCGTGCCATCACCCACGCAAGCGGCTTCTACCGTGATGCCTTCAAAAACTATAAAGGGATGTTCGACCGTATCTTTATGATCGGTGTCAGTCCCGTAACGCTAGACGACTTGTCGAGCGGTTATAATATCGGTTGGAACATCAGTACCAGTCCGGTATTTAACCAGATGCTAGGATTTTCTGAAAAAGATGTGCGCACTATGTTCCAATATTACAAGGAAACAGGGCAACTGCATGGAGATATTGAAGAAATGATTCTGGAAATGAAGCCGTGGTATGACAATTATTGTTTTGCACGTCAAAGCCTGAGTTCTGATCCCAAAATGTTCAACTGCGATATGGTACTTTACTACCTTCGGAATCGGATTCAGTTGGGAGCATCTCCCGAACAGATGATTGACCCTAATACCCGAACGGATTATAACAAGATGAAAAAACTCATCCAACTGGATCGTCTTGACGGCAATCGCAAAGGCGTTATCAAACGCATTGCCGAAGAAGGAAAAATCATCACTAACCTATTCCAGTCTTTTTCCGCAGACCAGATTACGAATCCGGAAATATTTCCCAGCCTGCTTTTTTACTATGGCATGCTGACTATCATCGGAACACGTGGAAATCTGACTATCTTAGGAATCCCTAATACAAATGTCCGAAAACAATATTATGAATATATCTTGGAAGAATATCAGAGCCACCACTATATCAATCTGATAGATATAGAGATACTCTTCAATAACATGGCATTTGACGGTGAATGGCGACCTGCATTGGAATTTATAGCCAAAGCTTATAAAGAGAATTCTTCCGTGCGTAGCAGCATTGAAGGAGAACGCAATATTCAAGGATTCTTCACTGCCTATCTTAGCGTCAATGCATATTACTTGACGACACCTGAGGTAGAGTTGAGCCATGGCTTTTGCGACATGTTTCTCATGCCTGACCTGCAACGCTATGCAGAAATTGCACACAGCTATATAGTAGAACTAAAATATCTGCCTAAAGAAAAGTTTGATGCCCAGTCTGCCGAACAATGGGAAGAAGCGGTGGCTCAAATTCATGGTTATGCCGCAAGTCCGAAAGTCCGTCTATTATGCCAAGGCACGCAACTTCACTGCATCGTAATACAGTTCTGCGGTTGGGAGATGGTTCGTATGGAAGAAGTCTGACCTACAAGTTCTTGCTATGATGCCCCGCAAAGCGCATAAAAACCTGAGATAATCCTCCCTCCTGCCCTTGTAGCTGCACAAAATTAAATTCGCGCAACATTGGCATCCCTTTTATCTCAACTACCCGTAAAGTGCCGGCCACAAGTTCTTTATGCACCGACCGGATAGAAACAATTCCCATACAATCAGTATGTTCCAAAAAGAGCTTGATACTCTCCGTACCACCAAGATACATCAGAACATTCAAAGAAGACAGCTTCAGATTGTGTTGCGACAGGGCTCGTTCAAATACATCCAACGTCCCCGAACCTCTTTCACGCAAAACCAAAGGGATATTCGGCAATTCTGCAGGTGTTACCTCCTCCTGAATATTTAGTTTACTGTTCACATGCACTACCGCAACAAGTTCATCTTGCAAAAACAAAGTATATTTCAGATTAGGTAAACGAAAAATACCTTCCACCAATCCCAATTCAATCCGGTGTTCTTGCAAAGCGACCTCCACTCCCCGAGAGTTTCCATTAAGGACGGAAAGATTGACTTGTGGAAACTTCGCAATAAAATGAGCCAATAAAGGGGGCAGAACATATTGAGCAATCGTCGTGCTAGCTCCCAGTTTCAACTCTCCAATATACTCGTTATGCAACAAATGCATTTCATATTCAAGCCGCTTGTAATCATCTAAAATCTTTTCGCTATGCTTCAGCAGTAATTCACCGGCAACAGTCAATGAGATTTTACTCCCCTGACGTTCGAACAAACGAGCCTGATAATAAGTCTCCAATTCCTGAATATGCTTAGTGATAGCAGGCTGGCTGACAAACAATTCTTGCGAAGCCTTTGTAAAACTCAGATTCTTCGCTACGCTCTGAAATACTTTTAAACGAAAATCGGACACCTTTTTATTTGAGTTATTTGAGGATTAAAATTCAAAATCAAGAATTAAACACAAGGACTATAGTTCTTCAGCTCTGATTCCCAATGCCTGCATAACAGGAAATGCCAACATATCCCACTTATACTCTACCTGCACTTCAGGCTCATTCATACGAAACTGGATAATCTCCTTGCCTTTCACTTCATGCAACGCATCGGATACTTTCTTTCCATATTCTTCATTGAAAGAAACGACAATCATCCTTTTCACATCAGCCGAATCAGCAACGATAGACAATAAATCCAAAAACAAATCTTCGCGTGAAACCATCCCTTCCGAAGGAACACTTGCAAATGAATATTCACCATAAGGACTCTGAAAAGCGACTCCATTCAAATCCTTCACCAAATCGGAAGGATGGCAATGTACAAGCTGATCGGACTCCTTATCGTAAACAAAAAGAAATTGTACTTCATTTTTCCCTTCCGTGATTCCGGCATCCAGAGTCAGATAAGTGGTCAACATAGAAAGGTCGATATCCTGTAAAGAACGTCGCAAAGTCTCTTCAAAGTAACCTTTCATATCTGTAATTACAAAGTTCAGAAAAGCTGCATCAATCAGCACTACTG